>ENA-UEPJ01000005-UEPJ01000005.1-human-gut-metagenome-genome-assembly--contig:-NODE-5-length-287040-cov-15.536696_pt1 | contig 287040 bp, 184 predicted proteins | sample MGYA00242890_ERZ507896 | MGnify/ENA primary metagenome ERZ507896 (study PRJEB26167, sample SAMN06115508) | human gut metagenome | host: Homo sapiens | place: China:Qinghai | collected 2015-08-20...
CTATGTTTCTCATCCAAATAATTGCACAGGTTACGGGGTTACGGTTACGGTGATACCATACGTGTTATAAATCAATAAGTTAAGTGCATTTATACCGTAACCTCAACATTCATCCCCGGCATTCCATCAAAGGACAGGCTCAAAGACCGTGCCGGGTGTGGCTGGAGCTACTGAAAGCCTATTTAAACGCGCATAGCGTCACCACATATCCAGTGAAGCCTATGCAATCGAAATAAGACCGCTCTCACGATATTTACCCGAGGTTATCAGGTTATAGGTTATCAGATAGCAAATGTATTGAATTTCAAGTCATATACCCCTTTTAAGGTGATAACCTCTAATATCGATCTGCTTATGCCCTGTATCTTCACCTCCAGCTATGATCGTTGCTGGTTAAGTGTGCATCTGTCCCTTGCCGCAATCTCGCTTTGCGATGTCCGGTCGTTCCGGTCTGCAAGGGTGTCCGGTAGGCAATATTACCTACCGGGCTTCAAACTTCCGATCGCCGTTCCCGTCATGCGGTATTTCCTTTCTCGATATACCTCAAAAAGCCCCTTATACAAAACATATCTCTTATTTTATCTAGCGTGTCTTTTGCCCTACATATCCTACATACCTTACATAGTCGAATCGGCTTTTATGTAGGACATGTAGGTTGAAAAAAACTTTTTTTCTTGCGTCATATCCGGCATATCCGTCATAAGATTTAGGCCCGGCCCTTATTGGCTAGACAGCTCTTCGCCCTATTGCGCTAAAAGATGCGTGTTTAACGATCGAAGGTCGAATCTTCCCGGCTTTGACCTTCCGTTGTTGTACACCGAAACAGTCATGCTTGGCTTGGGGTTGGTCTCTCTAAATCCGCAAGCCCTCTCCAGCTCATCGATCAACCTCTCCATCTTGATGGATTGCCGGTTGAATCGCTCCATCGCTTTCTTATCCTCCCTTGATATCAAGGCTATGTCGCTGAGTATTTTATTTATATCTTTCATTAATTTATCTCTATTTAAGATGCTGTTAATATGTCGTGATTAGATTCTCTACCTTGAATGACCGGAACCCGTTCGCCTCAACGTCGAAGTAACGGACGGTCTTGTAATTTTCCGGACCTGTACCTTTGATGAGGTTCTGAACGTCCTGTAACGTTCCTTTCGCCTTTCTCAAGCTTCCATCCGCTTTCTCGTAAGCGAATGTTACTATTTCCCGGCGCATCCGCTTGGTGAGGCGGTACAACGCCCACGCCTTGGACAGGCATACCGCAAATGCCTTTCCCGTTGCTCTCATAAGCTCATGGGCCTGTTTGAATACTTTAGTCCTAAAATTCTTCATGATCGTATAGTTTTATGTGTTAGTAATCCGTTTACGCTATGTACATCCAATATTCACGAATGTATGTCTCGGCCTCCGCTTTGTAATCCACGTTATAAATCTCGCAAGCCTCTTTCTCTGTCATAGCCTCTAGTTCGGCTAGCTCGTTGTTCATGTAATCCTCGTTTGTCATAGCTTTGTAATGTTTTAATTTTCGATCGTGTCGCAAATGTAGTATAAAACGGTACAATTTGCAAAATAAAAAGTAGTATTTAACACTACTTTAACAAATAAATGTACCCATATGGCATTACAAATAACTTTTATTCGTATATTTGTATCGAAAACTAAAGCATTACAGTATGGATTTAAGAATAAAAGAAGTTATCAAAGAAAAAGGCATGACAGCCAAAGAGTTAGCCGAGAAAATAGGCCTTTCAAGTGTGAGCCTATACAATATCATCAACGGGAAACAAGAAGCGTCTGCAAACACGCTTAAAATAATATCGGAATGTTTAAACGTTCCTTTTTGGCAGCTCTTTGTCTCCCCGGAAGAAGTGTCAAAGGAAAGCGGCACGGGCTTGCATTGCCCCGTATGCGGTGCGGAACTGGAGTTAAAGCAAAAGGAGGTGAAAACATTTCAAGGGATTAAATAAAATGTTATATTTGCGATATGTGGAAAGAGAAATTAGGCGGTTAACATTGGAGATTTATAGAAATTATCAAAACTAAAATGATATGTCACCAACAAAGAAAATAAAAGTGAATGGTACTGAAATATCAGTGCTGTTCCAAGCCAATGAAAACGATTATATCTGCCTTACAGATATGGCACGATACAAAGATTTGAAGCGTACCGACTACATTATCCAAAACTGGATGCGTTCGAGAAGCACCATTGAATATATTGGAGTATGGGAGCAGATTAACAATCCCGATTTTAATTCCATCGAATTCGATGGGTTTAGAAAAGAATCCGGATTAAATAACTTTACCCTAACCCCTAAGCAATGGATTGAGAAAACCAACGCTATCGGAATTGTATCGAAAGCCGGTCGGTATGGGGGTACTTACGCACACAAAGACATCGCCTTTAATTTCGGTATGTGGCTTAGTCCCACCTTTCAATTATACATAGTAAGAGAATACCAACGCCTGAAAGAAGCCGAAAACAATCCCCTGATACAACAATGGGATGTTAAGCGTATCTTGTCAAAGACAAACTATCAGCTTCACACGGATGCCATCAAAGAAAACATAATACCGAAGCTGACTATTTCCAAGACAAAGGAACGTATCATCTATGCGAACGAGGCCGACATGCTTAATCTTGCCTTGTTTGGATATACGGCAAAGGACTGGGAAGAAGCGAACCCGGAACTTGCAAAGAAACTAAATATGCGTGATACCGCATCCATTAATCAATTAGTAGTACTTTCCAATATGGAATCATATAACTCTGAAATGATAAAGAACGGAATAGCCCGTGATGTTAGGTTTAGTGCTTTACATCGTATGGCAAAAGAACAGCTACAGTCATTAGACAGGCACAATGCGGAATATCGTTTTAGGAAAATATCGTCAAACGATAACAACAATGCTATTGAATAAGTATTAATGTCGGAGACTATTAAGCAATTAAAGATTTGAAATTATGATACTTCATTAATAAAAAAACGCAGGGCTCAGATTTATATCAAGATAAACCGAACCCCGAAACTCCTTCTATTTATAGATGAGCATTGCGAAGATACGCCGATATATTTAAATATGCAATATTTTTTGCATCATGATTTTGTTATTTAACACTGTAATATAAAATTAGCGCCCCTGCTTCATAATCAAAAGAGGGGCGTTTTTGCTATAAATCACCAAATAAAAACATAACTATTTTGCTATATTCATAAAAACTCATATCTCCATTGATACAAGGTTGTCCTACCTTTCACTGTGTGGGTCATGGTGGCCCAATCTTAACGGGTGGCGGTTTGGCCATCCGTTTTTTCATGGCAAACCCCAATCTTATCTAAAGGAGATTTCCTCTATTTGAGTTTGACGAGAACGGGCATCTGAAAGAATAACCAATCCCTCTATTGAAATGCCCAAAAAGGTGGATTATTCGAGTTAGTAGGCAGAACGTAGGCAAAATTTACAAATAAAAATCTCTAAGTATATAATTAATAAATACTTAGAGATTTAGCTCGTACCCCCGCCGGGAATCGAACCCGGATTGGCGGTTTAGGAAACCGTAGTTCTATCCATTGAACTACAGGGGCTCTTTCTGTTTTGCAAAGTTAACAGTTTCTGCTTAAAAAGTCGAATACTTGGGACAAAACTTTCATAAGATAGAGGGAAAGGCTCGGTCTTTCTCTCTTTGCATATTTATGCATTTTCCTGTGCTTTTGCGAACTTTATGCTTTTGAAAAGTGAGAGAAGCACGATGAAATGCTATATAAATAAGCTTTTAGATTACGATTTTATAGTATAATCTGTATTCCGGAATGCTTTTAACAGCAAAATATTTTGTTTTTAAACATATCTTTGCGATATTTGCATTCCTAAGGTAGAAAGAATATACAGTAATCATATAAATGCTACAAAAAGTATGGCTGATAGATTAGAAGTAAAAGAGCTGGACCAGGTAGTGGTCCGTTTCTCTGGTGATTCCGGTGACGGTATGCAGTTGGCCGGGAATATTTTCTCTACGGTCTCGGCGACGGTAGGAAATGACATTTGTACGTTTCCCGATTATCCGGCTGATATCCGTGCTCCGCAGGGGTCGTTGACAGGAGTTTCCGGTTTTCAGGTACACATTGGTGCCCAGCGCGTGTACACACCGGGCGATAAGTGCGATGTGTTGGTGGCGATGAATGCGGCTGCGTTAAAGACCCAGTACAGATATGCCAAATCTACAGCATGTATTATTATCGACACCGATTGTTTCCAGGCCAAAGATTTGCAGAAGGCCGCTTTCACGACGGATAATCCGATAGAGGAGTTGGGCATTAAAAACGATGTGATTGCTGCTCCTATCACCCAGATGGTCAAAGCCTGTCTGGCTGACTCGGGCATGGACAACAAAGCTATTTTGAAATGCCGTAACATGTTTGCGCTCGGACTGGTGTGCTGGTTGTTCAACCGCGACCTGGAGATAGCGTTCAATATGTTGCGTGAGAAATTTGCCAAAAAGCCCGCCGTGGCAGAAGCCAATATAAAGGTTATCCAGGCCGGATATGATTACGGGGCAAATACGCATGCCTCTGTGGCCCATACTTATAAAGTGGAATCCAAGACGAAAAAGTCCGGTAAGTATATGGACATCATGGGCAATAAGGCTACTGCATACGGATTTATCGCTGCGGCTGAGAAAGCCGGCAAGCGGCTTTTCTTGGGGTCGTATCCCATTACGCCGGCTACGGACGTGCTGCATGAATTGTCCAAACATAAAAGTTTGGGCGTGACCACAGTACAGTGCGAGGACGAGATTGCCGGTTGTGCCTCTTCCATCGGTGCTTCCTTTGCCGGTGCATTGGCAGTGACTTCTACTTCGGGGCCCGGCGTATGTTTGAAATCGGAAGCCATGAATCTGGCCGTGATTACGGAATTGCCTTTGGTGATACTGAACGTGCAGCGCGGAGGCCCGTCCACGGGCTTGCCCACGAAGAGCGAGCAGACGGATTTGTTGCAGGCCCTTTTCGGACGCAACGGCGAATCGCCGATGCCGGTCATTGCAGCCACTTCGCCTACGAACTGCTTCGATGCGGCCTATTATGCCTCGAAGATGGCTTTGGAGCACATGACGCCGGTGGTGTTGCTCACCGATGCCTTTGTGGCCAACGGTTCCGGTGCTTTCAAGTTGCCCGATTTGAACGATTATCCCGATATTTGTCCTCCTTACGTCACTCCGGAAATGGCCGGGAGCTACACGCCGTACATGCGTAATCCCGACACGCAAGTGCGTTACTGGGCCATACCCGGACAAGAAGGGTATATGCATATTCTCGGTGGGTTGGAGAAGGACGGCCGGACAGGAGCCATCAGCACCGATCCCGAGAACCACGACAAGATGTGTCGTTTGCGCGCAGAGAAAGTGGCTCGAATCCCGGTGCCTGATGTGGAGGTGCAGGGATGCGTGGACGATGCCGAACTGCTGATAGTAGGCTTTGGCGGTACTTACGGCCATTTGCATTCGGCCATGGATGAAATGGTGGCTACAGGCAAGAAAGTGGCTTTGGCTCATTTCTCTTACCTGAACCCCTTGCCTGCCAATACGGCGGAAGTGCTGAAGCGGTATAAGAAAGTCGTGGTAGCCGAGCAGAACTTAGGGCAATTTGCCGCATATCTGCGTATGAAAGTAGACGGTTTCGTGCCCTATCAGTTCAATCAGGTGAAAGGCCAGCCTTTTGTCGTGAGCGAGTTGGTGGCAGCCTTTACCGAGATTTACAACAAATAGTCAAACTTAGAAGAATAAAAGAAAATGAGCGAATATACAGCAAAAGATTATAAAAAGGGATTGCCGCGTTGGTGTCCCGGGTGTGGAGACCATTTTTTTCTGGCTTCTTTGCACAAGGCTATGGCCGAAATCGGAGTGCCTCCCTACGAGACAGCCGTGATTTCAGGTATCGGTTGTTCCAGCCGTCTGCCTTATTATATGAATACGTACGCCATGCAGACGATTCACGGACGTGCCGCCGCCATTGCCACCGGCTTCAAGGTGGCCAATCCGGATATCACCGTGTGGCAGATTTCCGGTGACGGCGACGGTCTGGCCATTGGCGGTAACCATTTCATCCATGCCGTCCGCCGCAACGTGGACATCAATATGATTCTGCTGAACAACCGGATTTATGGTCTCACGAAAGGGCAGTATTCTCCGACGTCTCCGAGAGGATTCGTCAGTAAATCCTCTCCTTACGGGACGGTGGAAGACCCGTTCAATCCGGCAGAGTTATGTTTCGGAGCGCGTGGGCATTTCTTTGCCCGTGCCGTGGCTACGGATGCCGCCGGGACGGTGGAAATCCTGAAAGCGGCATACGCCCACAAGGGAGCCGCCGTGTGCGAGATATTGCAAAACTGCGTGATATTCAACGACGGGACGCACGATACCGTTTACACCAAAGAAGGACGTGCCAAGCATGCCATTTATCTGGAACACGGCCAGCCGATGTTGTTCGGTGAAAATAAGGAATTCGGCTTGATGCAGGAAGGTTTCGGGTTGAAGGTCGTGAAGATAGGAGAGAACGGCGTGACGGAAAAAGACATCCTCGTGCATGATGCGCATTGCCAGGACAACACCTTGCACTTGAAGTTGGCCCTGATGGAAGGGCCTGATTTTCCGGTGGCATTGGGCGTGATTCGTGATGTGGAAGCTCCGACATACGACGAGGCGGTCAACCGGCAGATAGAAGAAGTGAAAGAAAAGAAAGCCTATCACAATTTCACGGAACTGCTCTATACGAACGATATTTGGGAGGTAAAGGAGTAAGTTCCCCGTGAAAGGGAAAGGAAAGAAAAGGCGGCTGTTCCTTATCGTGGGGCAGCCGCCTTTTTTGTTCCGTCTTTCTGTTTCGATAGGCGGGCGGCGGGCTGTCGGTTGTCAAAATCCGTTATATCTGCTTGCCTTTATGTAAGGTACTGGTTTTCAACCTGCAATAGGTCGGAAATTTTTGTCCGTCAAATGAAAAATCAATCTCAGGAGATTGGAAAATCGTTCGCCTGAGATTGATTTACCGTTTGGCGCAGAACGGTGCGCAGCTTTCTGCCAGGCCCCGTCCGTCATGCTTTTTTACTTCTTACAGTTTTCCGCCGTAGGCCAAATCGCCTGCATCGCCAAGTCCCGGGACGATGTACATGTGGTCGTTCAGCTCCGGGTCGATAGCTCCGCACCACAAGGTATAGTCCGTGTCTTTGAATGTTTCCGTCAGGTAGTCCACGCCCTTCCGGCTGGCTATCGCACTACATAAATGCACTTTTCCCGGTATGCCTTTGGTCTCGAATGCCTTGAGCCCCAATTCCATGCTTCCGCCCGTGGCCAGCATGGGATCGGCGATGATAAGCGTTTTGCCGTTCAGGTCCGGCGTGGCCAGATATTCGATATGTATGCCCACTTCGTGGCATTCTTTGTCTTTGTAGAATCGGTAGGCCGACACGAATGCGTTGTCGGCCTCCTCAAACACATTCAGGAAGCCTTGATGGAAAGGGAGGCCGGCCCGGAAGATGGTTCCCAGTACGATAGGGTCGTTGTACAACAGCGTGGGCGCCGTGCCCAACGGGGTTTGTATGTCTTTGACGGAATAATCCAGCGTTTTACTGATTTCGTAAGCCATTACTTCCCCGATTCTTTCCAGATTGCGGCGGAACCGCGCCCTGTCTTTCTGTATGCATACGTCCCGGAGTTCCGACATGTATCTGTTGACAACCGTTTGTTGCTCTGCAAAGTTAATTACTTTCATATTTGGATGGATTTAAATATACTTGAGAACAAAAGTAACAAAAACTTCTTGAAAATGTAAACTCCGTGTAGCAAATATAGCTTTGGTTCTTAGGTTTTGGGAAATTTAACGGAAGAATGTTTTTGAATTAAGAAAAATAATATGCCGAAAGTTTCAGATGCACGCATTTCTTTGTAATTTTGTCAGCGCAAAAAGGAAGTTTTTTTATAGTGAATTGATTTCTAACCAAATATTATTTTAGAAAATGGCAAATTTAGATTTGAGTAAGTACGGTATTACCGGTACTGTTGAGGTTCTCCACAATCCGTCATACGACGTATTGTTCCAGGAAGAAACCAAAGCTGGTTTGGAAGGTTTTGAAAAAGGTCAGGTAACGGAATTGGGTGCAGTGAATGTGATGACAGGTATTTATACCGGTCGTTCTCCCAAGGACAAGTTTATCGTAAAAGACGCTACTTCTGAGAACACCGTATGGTGGACTTCTGAAGAATATAAGAATGACAACAAGCCTGTAACTCCTGAGGCTTGGAAGGTATTGAAGGATTTGGCTGTGAAGGAGCTTTCAAATAAGAAATTGTTTGTTGTCGACGGTTTCTGCGGTGCTAACAAGGCTACTTGCCTGAAAGTGCGTTTCATCGTGGAGGTTGCATGGCAGGCTCACTTCGTAACGAACATGTTTATCCGTGCTACGGAAGAAGATTTGAAGGATTTCGAACCTGATTTCGTGGTTTACAACGCTTCTAAGACTAAGGTTGAAAACTACAAGGAACTGGGCTTGAACTCAGAAACAGCCGTAGTCTTCAACTTGACTTCAAAAGAGCAAGTCATCATCAACACTTGGTACGGTGGTGAAATGAAGAAGGGTATGTTCTCTATGATGAACTATTTCAATCCTTTGCGCGGTATCGCTTCTATGCACTGCTCTGCCAATACCAGCATGGACGGCACCAGCTCTGCTATCTTCTTCGGTTTGTCCGGTACCGGTAAGACGACTTTGTCTACCGACCCGAAACGTAAGTTGATCGGTGACGACGAGCACGGATGGGACGACGAAGGCGTATTCAACTACGAAGGCGGTTGCTATGCTAAAGTTATCAATCTGGATAAAGAATCCGAGCCCGATATCTACAAGGCTATCAAACGTGACGCTTTGTTGGAGAATGTAACGGTAGATGCTAACGGCAAGATTGATTTTGCAGATAAGAGCGTAACGGAGAATACACGTGTATCTTATCCTATTTACCACATCGAGAATATCGTGAAGCCTATTTCCAAGGGTCCTCACGCAAAGCAGGTAATCTTCCTGTCTGCTGATGCCTTCGGTGTATTGCCTCCCGTTTCTATCTTGAACGACCAGCAGGCTCAATACTACTTCTTGTCTGGTTTTACTGCCAAGTTGGCCGGTACGGAACGTGGTATCACTGAACCGACTCCGACGTTCTCTGCTTGTTTCGGTGCTGCTTTCTTGAGCTTGCATCCTACGAAATATGCAGAAGAACTCGTGAAGAAGATGAACAAGGTAGGTGCCAAGGCATACTTGGTGAACACGGGTTGGAACGGTACGGGCAAGCGTATTTCCATCCGCGATACTCGTGGTATCATCGATGCCATCTTGGACGGTTCTATCGACAAGGCTCCTACGAAGACTATTCCTTACTTCGATTTCGTTGTTCCTACGGAGTTGCCGGGTGTTGATCCGAAGATTCTCGATCCTCGCGACACTTACGCTGACGCTGCAGAGTGGACGAAGAAGGCTGAAGATTTGGCTGCCCGTTTCATCAAGAACTTTGCGAAGTTCACGGGTAACGAAGCCGGTAAGGCTTTGGTTGCAGCAGGTCCGAAGTTGTAATTTTACAGTAAAGCATAACATTGAAAGTCTGTCTGGATTCTTCAGGCAGACTTTTTTTGTTTCGGCGCATGAATGTTGTAAAACTAAAAAACTGTAAAAACAGATAGATTCTTTCCGGTTCGTTTTTAAACCCCTCCCACTTTTTTTATCTTTGCAATTAAAAACTTTATTCTTGATGATGAAGAAAATAACCTCATTACTGTTATTATGGGTCATGGTCTTGCCGCTTTGGGCACAGTTTCACGACCCGGTAAGTTTTTCTGTTTCCCAAAAGAAACTGTCTGCCTCTGAATTCGAGATTGTTTTTACCGGAAAGGCGGAAGCGGGTTGGCATGTCTATTCTACGGACATTCCGGACGGCGGCCCTACTCCGGCTACCATTAATTTCGATGAACAGAAAGGAGTGGAGCCGGTAGGTAAGCTGACGGCACGTGGAAAGGTGCATAAGGCGTACGACAATCTTTTCGGGATGGAAGTCAGCTACATGGAAAATACGGCTGTTTTCGCGCAGAAAATGCGTATTACGGACGCTACTTATTCCGTGAAAGGGTATCTGAACTATGGGGCTTGTAACGATGAGAATTGCATGCCTCCCACCAATGTGGAGTTTACTTTCTCCGGAAGCGGAAAGCCCGCGGCCGGTAATGCTGTGGCAGAGCCTCAGAAGCAGAAAGAGAAAACTGCGGATACGCCGGTAGCGGAGAAAGAGGAAAAAGCAGATGCGCCCGTAATCGGAGGGGCCGATACGGTGGCCACGGGTTTGGTCGTGACGGATTCCGTACCTTCTGCGGTGGCCGGTAGTAATGCTGCTGTGGCGGCAAGCGACTATTGGACGCCCGTTATTGATGAGTTGGCAGCTTTCGGTGAAGATGCCTCCAATGCAGCCAGCCAGACGTGGTGGAAGATATTCCTGTTGGGATTCCTCGGCGGCTTGGTTGCTTTGCTTACTCCTTGTGTCTGGCCGATCATCCCGATGACCGTGAGTTTTTTCCTGAAACGTTCGGGAGACAAACGCAAAGGTATTCGCGATGCGACGACGTATGGTGTGAGCATTGTGGTCATTTATGTGCTTTTGGGCTTAGTGATTACCGGTATTTTCGGGGCCAGTGCCCTGAATGCCCTGTCCACGAATGCGGTATTCAACATCTTTTTCTGCCTGATGTTGCTGGTGTTTGCCGCCAGTTTCTTCGGTGCTTTTGAAATTACGTTGCCTTCTTCGTGGAGCAATGCGGTAGACAATAAGGCCGAATCTACCACAGGTTTGTTGAGCATCTTCCTGATGGCTTTTACCCTTGCTTTGGTTTCTTTTTCTTGTACGGGGCCGATTATCGGTTTTCTGTTGGTAGAAGTGTCCACGTCGGGCAGTATTCTTGCCCCGACTATCGGTATGTTGGGTTTTGCCATTGCCTTGGCCTTGCCTTTCACCCTCTTTGCCATGTTTCCGGCTTGGCTGAAGACGATGCCGAAATCCGGTAATTGGATGAATTGTGTGAAGGTGACGCTCGGTTTCTTGGAATTGGCTTTTGCCTTGAAGTTCTTGTCGGTGGCAGATTTGGCTTACGGTTGGCATATCCTCGACCGCGAGGCTTTCCTGAGTTTGTGGATCGTGATTTTTGCTTTGTTGGGCGCTTATCTTATCGGTTGGCTGCGTTTTCCGCACGATGAAGATGAATATGATGAGTCGGGTAATGTCGTGGTCAATCATCGTACATCGGTCACCCGTTTCTTCATGGCTTTGGTTTCCTTCTCTTTTGCCATTTACATGGTTCCCGGTTTGTGGGGAGCGCCGCTGAAGGCTATCAGTGCCTTTTCGCCTCCGATGAGCACGCAAGACTTCAACCTTTATGAGAACGAGGTGAAGGCTCAGTTCATGGATTATGATGCCGGGATGGAATATGCGCGCAGGCAAGGTAAGCCCGTGATGATAGACTTTACCGGATACGGTTGCGTGAACTGCCGCAAGATGGAGTTGGCTGTGTGGGCCGACCAGAAGGTTGCGGATATCATGCAGAACGATTACGTGCTAATCACGTTGTATGTGGATGAGAAGACCAAGCTGCCGGAACCTATTAAAGTGACAGAGAACGGTCAGGAACGTACTTTGCGTACGGTAGGTGACAAATGGAGCTATTTGCAACGCAGTAAGTTCGGAGCCAATGCCCAGCCGTTCTATGTGTTGCTCGACAACGAAGGCAAGCCGTTGAACAAGTCATATTCGTACGACGAGGATGTCAATAAGTATATAGATTTCTTGCAGACCGGTTTAAAGAATTATAAGAACAAGTAGTTCTTATATGGAGAATATCAGGGGATGTATCAGATACCAATGGTACATCCCTATTTTTATGTTTGGTTTTTAACGTTATTTTTCATCGGAATGAGCAAGGATTTGGCCGGTTCGCGGTTTGATAAACAGAATGTCGGATTTTTAAATTGGATGAAAAATGAAGAAAGTACATGTCTTATGGGTGTTGGCCTGCCTGTTGGCGGCTCCGGTTTTGTTTCAGTCTTGTTCGGACGATGATGACGAGGTTTATGTATGGTATCCTTATCTCAGTCCGAATGCTTTGGTGACGGTCAAAGGCGGAACGGATTCCTGTTTCTTGCAGTTGGACGATGAGACTACGCTTTGGCCGGTAAATCTGTCCTCTTCCCCTTTCGGAGAAAAGGAAGTGAGGGCTTTGGTTCATTTTACGGACGTAGATGGGGAAAAGCATTTCTGTAAGCGTGCGGTCTATGTAAACTGGATGGACAGCATTCTGACGAAAAAAACGGTTCCGGATTCTGCTTTGGTGAACGATTCGCTGTATGGGAATGACCCGGTGGATATCGTAGATGATTGGGTGACTGTGGCAGAAGACGGTTATCTGACGCTGCGTTTCTCTACTTTGTGGGGCAATAGGGGGATTGCCCATAAGGTGAATTTATTGACCGGAGGTAATCCGGAGAATCCTTATGAGGTGGAGTTTCGTCACGATGCTTGCGGAGATGCGGGGAGTTGGCGAAGCGATGCGCTTGTGGCCTTTGATTTAGGGAAGCTTCCCGATACCGGAGGTCGTACGGTCAAACTGACGTTGGTTTGGCAGTCGTTCCGGGGGAGGAGAACAGCGGAATTCGATTATTGTACCCGTAAAAAGACAGGAAACGTAGCCAGACAAATAGAGCAAATGCAAAGAGGAGGTATGTTACGATAGTGTTGGAGGACAGATAACCGTTCGTTCAGAATGACGCGTATCGGAAACGGAGGCGAACAGGATTTGGTTCGAGATATACAGCGGGGCGACCGTGTAGCGATGAAATTATTATATTGTCGCTATGCGGGTTGCCTCACAGCCGTATGTTCCCGTTATGTGGCTTGTATGGACGATGTGAGAGACGTCCTTCAGGATTGTTTCGTGAAGATATTCACTTCCATTCACGGTTTCGAGTGGAGGGGTGAAGGCTCTCTCCGGGGATGGATGGTACGTATTGTGGTGAACGAGTCATTGAAATTCTTGAAGCGCAACCGGCAGTTGGAATCTCTTGGCGATGGGTGGGACGTACCGGATACGGTAGAGGATGAGCCGGATGCGGAGGACATTCCTTCTGAAGTTCTTCAGGAAATGATTTGCCGTTTACCGGCAGGGTATAGGGCTGTTTTCAATTTGTATGTATTCGAAAAGAAAAGCCATAAAGAGATTGCGGCGATGCTGAATATAAAAGAGAGTACATCGGCTTCGCAACTGCATCGGGCAAAGGCGGTGTTGGCAAAGGAAGTTCAAAGATATAAAGCTCAGGTCAATGGAAGATAAATGGTTGAATGAATGGCAAAAGAAACTGGACGGTTACGAGGTCGCCCCTCCCGACGGGCTGTGGGACGGGATAAACAAGGCTTTGGAAGAGCGACGCCTGTCCGTCTCCTCCTCTCGTGGAAGGCGTACCGTATGGCTTCGCCTGGCCGGGATAGCGGCGGCGTTGGCGATCGTTGTGCCCTTGGGAAGAAACGTATGCCGGCCGGTTTTTACGTCTCTTGTAGAAAATCGCATTCAAACCGAAGACATTTTTCCGGAGCCGTCGGATGTCTTTTGGGCAAAAGTCCGGAGAGTGAAAAAGGAATCATATCGTGGTAAACCGTTCGGGAAAGATACGGTGACTTTCTGCGACCGTCCCATCGTATTAGAGGAAGGTCAGGAGATTTTAACGGAGGAGAGGAAAGAACTTGTAGCCGAAAGGGAAAAAACGGTTTCTGAAGATACTCTTGAGTATATGGAGAAAGCTTATCCTGACGGGATAGACCGGCATACTAAGTGGGTTGCAAACGTCGGGAAGGTTAAGAATGAAAGCTCACATTTACTGGCCATAAGTCTTTTTGCATCCAATACACCCGGAAAATCGGTGATGAATCACGAGAACGGAGGGGTTGCCCTGATGGGAGCTATTCCCTCTTGGGAACACCCCGAGACCATGGGATATGGAAAATATCCGGTGGCGGGTATAAAGTCCGCCCACCCGTATGTGGATGACTTTGTCCCGATGAAACATAAACAACCCGTCAGGTTCGGTGTGTCCGTTTGTTATGCCTTGAATGAAAGATTCGGTATAGAAAGCGGCCTTTCTTATACTTATCTTTCGTCAAGTCTTTCTTCTTCGGGAGAAGATTATAGTTATAAGGTACGGCAATCCTTACAATACGTAGGGATTCCCTTGAACTTTAGGGTCAGCTTGTGGAAGAAACGGTGGATGGATTTGTATCTGTCGGCCGGAGGAATGGCTGAGAAGTGCGTGGATGGAGATTCGGAAACGGATTATATGTGGCGAGGAAGGATAAAGTCGTCTACACACAAGGCTATACGGGAAAAACCTTGGCAATGTTCTGTAAATGCGAGTGCCGGGATACAGTTTAACTTGTCGTCGGTGGTAGGTTTGTATGTGGAGCCGGGAGTGAGTTACTATTTTGATAATGGAAGTTCTGTTTCTAATATTTATAAGGAGAAACCATTGAATTTTAATTTGGAATTCGGACTTAGGTTTTCTCTCGGTTTGTGACATAAAGCTTCTCCTTTCCGGAGGTTGGATCTGATAATCTTGTACGTTCGGTTTTTATTTTGGAAAACTTTTGGCCTTCTTGTGGGCGAGGGTTTAGTTTATAATCTTCTGTTTATTAGATTATTGATTGCTTTGTGGGTTCTTGAATTGGAAAACTTTAGAATAAAAACCGCAAAAACTCTTGCACGAAAAAAGGAAAAGGTGTACCTTTGTCATTGTTCAGGTGCCCTGTTTGCCAGTCGGCCGACAGAGTGAAAAGGGAACGGGGTGAGAGTCCCCGACAGACCCGCTGCTGTGAACTCTTTTATGCGTTTCATGACATACTGCATCCACTGTTTCGTCGGGCGAAACGGGAAGGACATGAAACGAGAGTAAGTCAGAAGACCTGCCTGTGACATAGCCGTACGGACTCCGGGGATAAGGGAACGACGGCGGGAACGTAATAAGAAAGATACAAACTTTTAAGTGTCGAAGATACGGGGCTTCTTTTAGGAAAAGGAGGCAGGGATTTTTTCGGCCTGAAAAATAAATGCAATATGATACAGACAGTTGTGAAAAGGGACGGGCGCATTGTGGGGTTCAATGCCCGGAAAATCGGTGATGCCGTACGTAAGGCCATGGTACATACTGAGGCCGGTGAGAATGAAGAGCTGATTCATTTGATATGCGAACACGTGGCTAACCGTGGAAAGGTACAGATGACGGTGGAAGAGATTCAGGATGCCGTGGAGGTGGAGCTGATGAAGAGCCGCCGTAAGGATGTGGCGCAGAAATATATCGCTTACCGTAACCAGCGCAGCATTGCCCGCAAGGCTAAAACGCGTGACATGTTCTTGGAGATCATCAATATCAAGTCCAACGACGTGACCCGCGAGAATGCCAACATGAATGCCGACACGCCGGCCGGCATGATGATGAAGTTTGCCAGCGAGACCACCAAACCTTTCGTAGACGACTACCTGTTGAGCGAAGAGGTGAAAGAGGCGGTTAAGCACAACTATCTGCACATTCATGACAAGGATTATTATCCCACCAAAAGCTTGACGTGCGTACAACATCCGCTCGACCACATCCTGAAGCATGGTTTCTCTGCTGGACACGGGGAGTCCCGTCCTGCCAAACGTATCGAGACGGCCAGCATTTTGGCCTGTATTTCTATGGAAACGGCACAGAATGAGATGCACGGCGGCCAGGCTATTCCTGCGCTTGATTTTTATCTGGCTCCTTTCGTGCGTGCTAGTTTCATCGAAGAAGTGAAGGTCTTGGAGGAGTTGAATGCCGAAGACTACTCTCATTTATATCATAAGGAAGTGGACGATTTTGTCACTCGTCCTCTGGACGGTCTGACCGGCGACGCACGTATCCTCCAGCATGCGATGAACAAGACTGTGGCCCGGGTGCATCAGGCCATGGAAGCCTTTATCCACAATATGAATACCATCCATTCCCGTGGCGGGAACCAAGTGGTGTTCAGTTCCGTGAACTACGGTACGGATACCTCGGCCGAGGGGCGTTGCATCATCCGTGAAATCCTGCGTAGTACTTACGAAGGGGTGGGCAACGGCGAAACGGCTATCTTCCCGATTCAAATCTGGAAGAAGAAGCGGGGTGTGAGCTATTTGCCTACCGACCGCAACTACGACCTTTACCAATATGCCTGCAAGGTGACGGCCCGTCGTTTTTTTCCGAATTTCATCAATCTGGACGCCACGTTCAACCGGCATGAACTGTGGCGTGCCGACGACCCGAAACGTTACCTGTATGAAACGGCTACAATGGGTTGCCGCACCCGCGTTTTTGAAAACCGTTTCGGGCCGAAGACCTCTATCGGACGGGGAAATATTTCTTTTTCAACCATCAACATCGTGCGTTTGGCTATCGAGTGCATGGAGATTGCAGATGAAGAAGAACGTATCGCCTGTTTCTTTGCCAAGCTCGACCATATGCTGGAGATCACGGCCCGTCAGTTGCATGAGCGCATGGAGTTCCAGAAGACAGCCTTTGCCAAGCAATTCCCGTTGGTGATGAGCGCGCTTTGGTTGGGATGCGAGAAGTTGAAGCCCAACGATACGATAGCTCCGGTGATTAACCAAGGGACGTTAGGCATCGGTTTCATCGGTTTGGCCGAATGCTTGGTCGCTTTGACCGGCAAGCATCATGGAGAGTCGGAAGAGGCACAGCAGCTCGGCCTGAAGATAGTGACCTACATGCGTGACCGTGCCAACGAGTTCTCGGAACTCTACCAGCATAATTACAGCGTGTTGGCCACTCCGGCTGAAGGATTGGCCGGAAGGTTTACCCGAGGTGACCGCAAACAGTTCGGTATTTTGCCGGGTATTACCGACCGTGAGTATTATACCAATTCCAATCATGTACCGGTGTATTACAAGTGCAGTGCCCGTCATAAGGCCGAAGTTGAGGCACCGTATCACGACCTGACGCGGGGCGGCCATATCTTCTACGTGGAAATCGACGGGGATGCCACTCACAATCCGGAAGTCATTATGCGCGTGGTAGACATGATGGACAAGTATAATATCGGTTACGGCTCGGTGAACCACAACCGTAACCGTTGCATGGCTTGCGGATACGAAAATGCCGAACCAGAGATGAAAGTGTGTCCCAAATGCGGCAGTGAGCATATCGACCGTCTGCAACGCATTACCGGTTACTTGGTCGGGATGACCGACCGTTGGAATAAGGCCAAGCTGGCTGAACTGAATGACCGTGTGGTACATGAAAACCGATAAACGACGATGATTTCAGTCATAAAGATTGTTGAGGACACGACGGTGGACGGACCGGGGTTTCGCACGACGGTGTATGCCGCCGGTTGTCCCAATGCCTGTCCCGGCTGCCATAATCCGCAGTCGTGGGACATCGAGTCCGGAACCCTGATGACGACGGAAGAAATCATGCAGGTCATCCGGGCCGATGAGTTTGCGGACGTGACGTTCAGCGGCGGCGACCCGATGTTCCAGCCCGAAGGGTTTGCCGAACTGGCGGAAGCCGTGAAACGGGAGACCGGGAAAAACATCTGGTGTTATACCGGTTATAAGTTCGAACGGTTGCGGCATGACAGACGGCAGGCTGAACTGCTGCAATACATCGACGTGTTGGTGGACGGGCCATACGTGGAATCCTTACGCGACCGTGACGTGTTGTTTCGCGGTAGTCGCAACCAACGTCTGATTGACGTGCAGGCTTCTTTACGCGAGGGCGAAGTCGTTTTGTACGCGCAATGAGATAATAATAGGGCTGCATTTTAATACGCATCCCGCCACGCTCTTATCGGAAGCGTGGCGGGATGTGGTTGTTTATAGATGGGTATGAGAATTGTTGTTTACTTTACCAGTACTTTATTTCCTTTGATGACGTACATGCCTTTTTCCAGTCCTTTCAGAGCTTGGGATGCTTGCACGTTTTGGCGTACGAGTTGTCCATTAAGGGTGTACACGTCTACCCGGGAGTCACTTGTGGCGGTAATGCTCGGGATGCCGCTACCGGGGGTCGTGTTCACGTAGAGGGACACCGGTTGTTGTCCGCTTTTGTAGCAAGCGAAACGGGGCGATGAGGCATTGTATTGGATGGTGCGGTTCTTGTAAGCGTTGTTTTGGATGGAAGCTTGTCCACCGCTTACGGTGATGGTCCACTGTGCGTTGTCGCTTTCAGTTGATTCCTCGCCGTGCAGCTTGTTGTCGTTCGAGGTCAGCGACAGGTAAACTTGCGATGCGGCGTCATACAAGGTGTAGGCTCCTTCCGTTCCGCCGAGAATCATTTGGTAAGGCAATCCTTCACGGTCTACTTCTGTGTGTATCTTGTTGGCTTCGAAAGTAATGCCGCAAGAACTTCTGAAGTCCTTTTGGATGGCTCCCATGGCGGTAGACTTGTCCTCGCATACAATCAAGTAACGGTTTCCGGTTTGGAGTTCTTCCGCCGATGTGACTTTACGGAAAATTTGTATGCCCTCGTCCGGTGTGGTGTTGACGAGGGTGTAGGAGGCATTCACCGTCCCGCTCGTTTTATCATCTTTCATAGCGTAAGCTTCGATGGTGGTAGGTTCGGTGATTTCCACATAGACGGGTGGTTCTTCCGTACGTAGGTTACCGCCGTTCAGGGAGTAGACGATATAAGCACCCGCCGTGGCCGTATTGATCGTGACAATGGTTCCCTTGTCCACGCTGCCGGGTGTAGGGGTAAAGGTGGGGCTTTCCACGTCTGTGGCTGGAGGAGTCACTTCGCCGCCTTCATAATTGTCCGGGTCGAAATCCACGTGGGTCTTCTCGCCCCAAACGTATTGTTCCAGTCCCGGAAAGTCGATGTAAGGGTTGCGGTTGCCTTGTATGCCGTATACCTTATTGTTACGGGCTGTTTCTTTTTCGCTGACAGGGTCTTCCGCAGCCCAACGCAGCAGCATGTCGAGTGCCCATTGGGCAAAACCCGGATAGCTTTTGCCGTCCAGCATGTCGCTGTTCCAAGTGGCTATCCGGTTTTCGTAACAGGTGACCATATAGAAATAGGAGCGTGCGAAATCTCCTTTGTATTCATCAGCCGGTTCGAACACGATGTCGCTGTAGCCGCTGACGGTGCTTTTCCCGAGTTTGCTGAATCCTCCGTTCGATTTGTATTTCTCGCCATTGGTTTCACCAAAAGGGTAGTTTCCTCTTTGGTTGTTCACATATCCGTCTGTGGGGTACAAGTGGAATAAGTCTGTATACATAGGATAGTCATCATTGAACCAGCTTTTGGGGAATGAGTGTTCCCGGTTATAGCAGTCCTCTTCCTTTTTATAAGTTCCGCATTGGTCGTCTATGAAGATGAAGTCGGAGCTGGAAGAATACATATCCCAAACTCTGCCGTCTTCACGTACATCTGTTTTTTGCATGTCCGTCCAAAGCTCTTTGTAGCTTCGCTCCGTGTGTTCGGTAATAATGGAGAAGAGGGCGGTTTTCAGTCCGGAACCGTGAGTGCCTGTCGCAAACTCGTAATAACCAGCAGGAATTTGTGCCCATAACTGGAACAGGACGCAGAGGAGCGTCCAGGAAGATAGGAGTCTTTTCATGACTTGTTGTTTTATATTAGCTTGCTAATTTACAGAAATTATCCTTTTCGAATGGATTTGGAGCGTATAAATTTTATGATTTAAGGAAATGCTGTATGGAAAATCTTCCCCAGATTTCATTTCTATTATTTGAAACGGTATTTTTAAGAATGTGAAGTCTTGGAAAATCTGTCTGTAGCTCTATTATATAAAATGTGCAAAACGGATTGAAAAAGCCGTTTTGCACATAATGAATTAACCGGAAGAGATCCAGCCTTGTTTTTTTAGTCGCGGTTGGCGCGCTTACGTTCCGTGTGGTCGAGAATAATCTTACGCATGCGCATGCTCTTGGGCGTTACTTCCACGTACTCGTCTTCGCGAATATATTCCAAAGCTTCCTCCAACGAGAGGATGGTGGCCGGAACGATACGGGCCTTCTCATCGGAGCCGGAGGCACGCATGTTGGTCAACTGTTTGCTCTTGGTAACGTTCACCACCAGATCGTTTTCGTGGATATGTTCTCCTACGATTTGCCCGGCGTAGACCGCGTCCTGCGGTTCGATGAAGAATTTACCTCGGTCTTGCAGGTTATTGATGGCGTAGGCGAAAGCCGTTCCGCTTTCGAGAGCAATCATTACTCCGTTGCTTCGGCGGCTGATGTCGCCTTTATAAGGTTGGTACTCTTTAAAGCGGTGGGCCATGATGGCTTCGCCCTGACTGGCCGTGAGCACATTGGTACGCAGACCGATGATACCACGCGAAGGAATGTCGAATTCGATGTCTACGCGGTCACCCCGTGTCTCCATAGAGGTCATTTCGCCTTTGCGGCGCGTCACCATATCGATCATCTTGCTGGAGAACTCTTCGGGTACGTTGATGGTCAGCTCTTCAATCGGTTCGCAACGCTGTCCGTCTATTTCCTTGTAGATGACTTGGGGTTGTCCTACTTGCAATTCATATCCTTCGCGGCGCATGGTTTCGATGAGCACCGAAAGATGGAGCACACCGCGTCCTGCCACGATCCAACGGTCGGTGTATCCGTCCGGCATGGAGACACGTAAGGCGAGGTTCTTCTCCAATTCTTTTTCCAATCGTTCGTTGATGTGGCGGCTGGTGCAGAACTTGCCTTCTTTGCCGAAGAACGGCGAGTCGTTGATAGTGAAGAGCATACTCATGGTTGGTTCGTCGATGGTAATGGTCGGCAACGGTTCCGGGTTTTCATAATCGCAGAGGGTATCGCCGATTTCAAAGTTTTCCAAACCGACGATGGCGCAGATGTCTCCCGAAGAAACTTCGGCTGTTCTTTGGCGTCCCATACCGGTAAAAGTATGCAGTTCTTTGATTTTGGTTTTCTCCCGACTGCCGTCGCGGTGGCAGATGGTGATGTTCATGCCCTCTTTCAGGGTGCCGCGATGTACGCGTCCCACAGCGATACGTCCGGTATAGTTAGAATAATCCAACGAGGTGATGAGCATCTGCGGTGTTCCTTCTAATTGTTGGGGAGCCGGGATATGCTCTACAATCTGGTCGAGCAGGTAGAGGATGTCGCCGGTCGGTGTTTTCCAATCCTCGCCCATCCAGTTGTTTTTAGCCGACCCGTATATCACGGGGAAATCGAGCTGTTCTTCTGTCGCGTCCAGATCGCACATGAGGTCGAACACCATTTCGTACACCTCTTCGGGACGGCAGTTCGGTTTATCCACTTTGTTGATGACCACGATGGGCTTCAGACCTATTTCGAGTGCTTTTTGCAACACAAAACGCGTCTGAGGCATCGGACCTTCGAATGCGTCTACTAATAGGATACAGCCGTCGGCCATATTCAGCACACGTTCCACTTCGCCGCCGAAGTCGGAGTGTCCCGGTGTGTCGATAATATTGATTTTCGTACCTTTATAATTAATGGAAACATTCTTGGATAGAATGGTGATACCGCGTTCGCGCTCCAGTTCGTTGTTATCCAGCATCAATTCACCGGTCTGCTGATTTTCGCGGAACAGGTTGCCCGCCAGCAGCATCTTGTCCACCAACGTAGTCTTTCCATGGTCTACGTGGGCAATAATAGCAATGTTTCTAATGTTCTGCATACTTTTTACCTAAAATAACGGGGCAAAGTTACTACAAATAATTGGAAAAGTGCGGAGTAGGGGCAAAAAAAGAGGAAAAACTTTTGGTGTGAAAGGAAAATGTAGTACCTTTGCAACCGCTAAGAGTATTAATGGTTTTAAAAACTTGATTTTATGTATTTAGACTCAGCTAAAAAGCAAGAAATCTTTGGACAGTACGGGAAGTCTAACACTGATACTGGTTCTGCAGAGAGCCAGATTGCATTGTTTTCATACCGTATTTCCCACTTGACGGAGCACATGAAGCAGAACCGTAAAGATTATAGTACTGAAAGAGCTTTGACTATGATGGTAGGTAAGCGTCGCGCTTTGTTGAACTACCTGAAAGACCGTGATATCGAAAGATATCGTGCCATCGTCAAGGCTTTGGGCTTGCGTAAGTAATTTCGCGGTCCGCACTGAAGATTTAACCGCCTTCCTGATAGGGAGGCGGTTTTTTTTTATTATTTTTGCACGCGAACCAGAGTTTAAATTTTATATTATTATATCAGACATGAATAAAATAAAGAATTATTTGCCGGATGCGTTGGCCGTGGTGTTGTTCATCGCGATAGGCTTTTTGTATTTTTTCCAGCCGGTGACCGAGGGACTGGTTCTTACGGGACATGATCATAGCGGAGGTATCGGTGCGGGAGTAGAGATGCAAGAATATCAGAAACGCACGGGAGAACGCACTCGTTGGACGAATGCTCTGTTTTCAGGAATGCCTACTTATCAGATGGCGCCGAGTTATGATTCTATCGATACGTTGGTGGGATTACAGAAAATCTACCAGTTGGGTATGACCGGGGTGGTCATGTTTGTCTTCGTCATGCTGTTGGGATTCTACATCTTGCTCCGTGCATTCGATTTCAAGGTTTGGATGGCGGCGTTGGGCGCTGTGCTGTGGGCCTTTTCTTCCTACTTCTTTATTATAATAGGTGCAGGGCATCTTTGGAAAGTCATGGCTTTAGCTTACATTCCACCTACAATAGCCGGTTTGGTGTTATGCTACCGTGGTAAATATTTGTGGGGTGGGGTAGTAACGGCTTTCTTCTTGGCTTTGCAAATCATGTCCAACCATGTGCAGATGAGCTACTACTTTTTGCCGGTAATGGGATTGATGGCTTTGGCTTATCTGATTCAGGCTGTGAAGGAAAAGAAATTGGCCGGTTGGTGCAAGGCTACCGGAATGTTGATTGTGGCCGGACTCATCGGAGTGGCCATCAATTCGTCCAACCTTTATCATACTTACCAATATAGTAAGGAAAGCATGCGGGGAAAGAGCGAATTGACGTACAAGAACAAACAGAATCCCGGAAACCAGACGAAAGACGGACTGGAGCGCGATTACATCACGCAGTGGAGCTACGGTATCGGGGAGACATGGTCGTTGCTTGTGCCCAATGTAAAGGGAGGGGCTTCTTTACCATTGACTGCCAGTGAGAAAGCCATGGAGAAAGCTAATCCGCAATACACGCCCGTCTATCAGGCTCTGACTCAATATTGGGGCGAACAGCCGGGAACGAGTGGGCCGGTGTATGTAGGCGCCTTCGTACTGATGCTGTTTGTCTTGAGTTTGTTCGTGGTGAAAGGACCGATGAAATGGTGCCTGTTGGTGCTTACCGTCTTTTCCGTTATGTTGTCGTGGGGGCGTAATTTCATGGGACTTACGGATTTCTTCCTCGACTATGTTCCGATGTATGACAAGTTCCGTGCCGTGGCGTCCATATTGGTGGTGGCAGAGTTTACGATTCCGTTGTTGGCTATGTTGGGATTGAAAACGATTTTGGAACAACCAGGAGTATTGAAAGCCAAGTTGAAATATGTGTATATCAGTTTTGCTTTGACTGGTGGCTTTGCATTGCTGTTTGCTTTGATGCCCGATGTCTTTTTCGGAAACTATATTTCGTCGTCTGAGATGACGATGCTACAGGATGCGGCAGGAAAAGGCTATATTCCACAGGATATGTTGGGCGGTATCCTCGGTAATTTGCATGATATGCGTAAGGCGGTGGTTGTGGCCGATTCCTGGCGCAGTTTCATCATCGTGGCGATAGGGCTGTTGTTGTTGTTGGCTTATAATGCTCGGAAAATCGGTGGAGGAGTGTTGGTTTGTGCCGTGTTTGTGCTTTGTCTGTTCGATTTGTGGCAAGTGGATAAGCGTTATCTGAACGACGGAATGTTCAGCGAACCGCTACAGACGGTGAATACGGTGGCTAAGACCCAGACCGATGAAATGATTCTGCAAGACCCGGATAAGTATTATCGTGTGATGAATTTGGCGGGAAGCCCGTTCAACGAAAACAGAACATCTTATTATCATAAGAGTATCGGAGGTTATCATGCAGCCAAACTTCGGCGTTATCAGGAGATGATAGAAGAACATATCGCTCCGGAAATGGGACGCTTTGCCCGTGCTGCCGCAGCTACGCAGGGCGATTTGACTCGGGTGGACGGCGATACGATCTTTCCGGTGTTGAATATGCTTAATGTAAAATATGCCATAATGGGGCAAGAAGGCGGAGAGACTTTCCCGGTGCCTAACCCCCATGCTTACGGTAACGGGTGGTTTGTAAAAGACGTGCGTTATGTAGCCAATGCAGACGAGGAGATTTTAGGCTTGCATCAGGTGAATCCGAAAGAATCGGCTTTGGTGGCTGAAAAATATAAAGATGTATTGGGCGGGACGGAAGGCCGACAGCCGGTAGACTCACTGTCAACGGTGAAATTGACTGCTTACGATGCTAATGCTTTGACGTATGAAGTCAATTCACCAAACGGCGGAGTCGTCGTATTCTCGGAAATTTATTATCCCGGTTGGCAGGCTACGGTAGACGGTCAGCCTGTAGAAATAGCTTGTGCCGATTACATCTTGCGTGCCATCAAGGTCGGTCCCGGGAAACATACGGTGGATTTCAAATTCGATCCGAAGAGTCTGCATGTGACAGAGACAGTAGCTAATGTGTCGTTAGTGATATTGATGCTGGTGTTTTTGGGCTTGGCCGGATGTGCCATAGTGCGTAACCGTAGACGGGAGCATCGCGAAGTTTAACTTCGGTGGGTATAATTTCTATCGGTCGGGCCTGCGAAACCAATATTTCGCAGGCCCGACTTGTGAATAGACAAATGCTGAATGTTATATTGGGTGCCCTGCTATATTTTTATGTGTATTATTGCAATTCTGCATGTTTGTGAAATATCCAAGATTATAAATTGTATATTTATACTGAATATACATCATCTTAAGTAAAAAACTGCATATTCTTTTGTTTTTATAAAATTTAAATATAATTTTGCAACTCAGTTTAAGGATAATTTTAATCCTGAAAAGCTTGCAAGATTAAAGAAAAGAGTTAATTTATTAATATATTCATTTTAAAATTGATCGTATGGGAGAGAAACTTTACACGAAATGGATGGGAGGCCTGAGTAGGCTTTGTTTTCTTCTTATGTGTTTTTGTTGGACTACGGTTCAGTCATGGGCCGTTGGTGAAGATGTACATTTAACCATTGAAAATGGTAAGACGTATGAATTTGAAGCTTTCAACAGTTATTATCTTACTTATGTAGCCACGGCTAACGGACAATTATCATTGTATCAAACCGGTGGAGACTTTTGTCGTCAGTATACAGATAACACTTTTGAAACGGAATTGCCTTCTACCCCTCAGTATGTTAATGAGGGAAAACTTGTAGAAGTGAAGGTTGAGTCAGGTAAGACTTATTATTTCTTGACTCGAGGTTTAAGTAAAGGAGAACTGACCGTTACTTTCGGAGAAAAAGCAGCTCCACTTGAATTGCTTTCGCTCTCTAAAGAAGAGGGAACGACATTGAATCTTTCCATTGATACCCTTTTAGGGTTCACTTTCAATAGAATGGTGAGAGTAGGAAATTGCACATTGTCTTCCGGGTCGGTAATCGGAAACTTGACCGCTTCGACGCATGATTATGGTTTCACCGTTTCCATTAAAGATGTGTTGTATAAATGGTTGAAGGAGGGTTATGTAAAAGCCGAAGATGAAGTCGTTTTGACTGTAACGGGATTATGTAATGCCAATGATGAGAACGACAAATACAATGGTAATGGCGTGCTGACGGTGAAATATATTGCAGGAGCGTTGCCTGCCGAGTTGGTTAGCGTTACGAACTCACCCGAAGAGATGAACTTCCTGTCTTATTACCTGCCTACTGATGAAAGGGGGGTGGTTACTTTGACTTTCAACCGTTCGATGGGCGAAGATGCTACGGCAAAATTATTCTATGGCGATATAGAAGGTTCGAATGTCTATACGGAAAGTCTTCCGGTGAAGGTGAAAGATACTCAGTTGATTGTAGACCTCCGTGGAAAACGTCGTTTGCCATCTGATATGTTGCCGAATGCCAGTGCTGATGTTTGGGAACAGTATAAAACCATTTCCTTGAAGGTTAGCAACGTGAAGGATGTGGAAGGAAATTATGCTATGTCTACCTCTCAGGGTACCACAGGTTCGTATGCTTTTAATTATACAATAGAAGCTGTTGAGTTTGATATCGCTCGCCAGTTTACACCAGATGAAGGCACATCTTTGGATGATTATCAGACAATAGAACTTTGGATTAGAGAAGACGATTCGTTTACTTATGAAGGTGTAGATTTCACTTATAGCGTGAATGGAAAACCTGAGACGGTGTTTGTACCCATCAGCCAGATTACGAAAAAAGACTCTCCAGACGGAGATGGTGTACTATTGACGATTCCGGTGCCGAATAAAGCGGCGGATGAGAATTCAGATGTCGTAGTTTCTTTGAATAATTTGAAAGCGGCCGATGGTGCGGATTATTCAGAAGATTTTACGATAATATATAAAACGTCAGGAAAGAGTATGGCAGGGCTTGAGATAGAATCTGTGTCTCCTGCTGATGGAGCAGCTATCGCGGCTTTAGAAGCTGGTTCGTTTCTGGAATTGTCTACCAATATGAATGATCGTGTAGGATATGTATGGTTTAGAATAGATGACCAGAACCCGAAAGATCCTGATCAGGCTTGTGTTAAGACGATGACATCGATGAAGAAAGAGACGGTTGAGGGAAAAGTCTCTTTCCGGACAGAAATAATTCGTAGTGTGACTTTCTTTGAAGGGCATACTTATAAAGTTACTTTCAATGCTTATGCTTCGGAGAGCGATTATCAGCACGGTGCAGATGCTCTTGGTGTTATGACTGTGACTTACACTGGTACAACTCCGGAATTTAAGTTTAGTCCGGTTAAGTTTGTAGGAATAACGCCGGATCCTGATTATACTGTAATTTCAGACGTAAGCCAGAATGAATTTACGTTGACTTTTGACGGTCCTGTAGTATTGAATCATGAAAATGCTTTTGTAGTATACGGTCAGGGAATGAATTATCCATTTGAAAGTATCGAGTCGAATGAAGACGGTACGGAATGGACGGTAAAGGCATCCTTGGAAAAATTAATGGAAATGGGTATGATGCCTCGATTGTCTATGAGTTTTATGCCGGTGGATAAAGACGGAATGTTAGTTGAAGGTAATGCCGGTAAAGATGCGACAAGTTATTTGAATTTTGCCTATGATTGTACGATTGGTATACCAGATTTGCAAGTGAGTCCGGAAAGCGGTTCTAAAGTGGAAAGTTTGAAAGAGATCATAGTAGGATGTAAAGATATCATGGACGACAATGGTGAGGTGATATTTCAAGGTGGTATCAGCGAATCTTATATGGCGGCCGAAAAGATCATTTTGTATAAGAACGGACGTGAGCCGGTTGCAACGGTTACGAGTATCGAACCTATTATACCGGAGGACCAAGAGGATAATTACTTCTACGTTCCTGTGGAAATGAAATTAACATTGGATACTGAAATTACAGATAACGGTAATTATCGTTTGCACATTCCTGCCAACTACTTTATATTGGGAACAGGTATGTCTAATGTAAACAGTAAAGAAACAAGTGTGCTGTATACTATCGACCAGCCGATTAAGATAACGGTTACGCCAGAGGATAACTCTACGGTAGAAAGCCTGAAAGAAATTACTATCGAATGTGAATCAGGTATAGATGTGCCGAGTATGGGTACAATTCAATTATTGAATGCTCAGAATGAGGTGGTAGCTTCGGCAACGGGTGAGGATTGCGAATTGTTGTTACCTGAAGGTGCCGGTCCTTGGGATCCTTATACTGGTGTGACAATTAAATTGGATCAAGAGGTGACAGAGAAAGGTACATATAAGTTGGTTATTCCTGAAGGATTCTTCTATTTGGGTGAAAACTATGAAAATTCGGACGAGATGACGTTTACTTATTCGATTAATGCCAGTGGTATTCATTCGATTGGTACTGAGTCTAAGGGAGTAGTCGTTTATTCTGTAGACGGTAAATTTATCTTAAAGTCGAGCGATGCCAAAGACGTGAAGAATCTGAAGAAAGGTTTGTACATTGTGAACGGTAAGAAGATGATGGTGAAATAATCTAAAGCCGACGATTTAAGAAAATCATTGTAAATATGTAAAGGGAGAGAAGAGGCGAACGTCTGTTTTCTCCTTTTCTATTCTTTCACAGTGAGATTCGGAAAATTGTTGTGTCTTTGTTAATAGAAATAAATTATTATTGCTAAAAAATATCTTATGAAGAAGTTTTTATGTTCGATGTATTTAGTTTTGTCCTTGTCCGGGACATTGCAAGCTATTCCGGTTTGGCCGGAACCTTTTCAGGTACAACAGGCTGATGGTACGATATTGACATTGAATCCGCGCGGAGACGAATGGTTTTCTTATTTTGAGACTGCAGATGGTTTTCGGGTTATAAAGGATGAGGCAGGAAACTATGTGTATGCCTTATGGGGAGCGGATGGTAAGAGTGCGTTGCCGACGAGAATCATAGCGCACGACCCTTTAAGCCGCGAGGTGGAAGAAAGGGAATTTCTGAAGAATTATCCGAAAGATGAGCAGGAAAAGATACATACTCGTGCCTTTGAAATTCAGAATCAATCAAATGCACAACAACGTATCGGAGAGATGACAACACATACGGGGGCTCCTTCGATTCCGGTGATATTAGTACAGTTTGCCGATACCAAATTAACAGAGACAGACCCTAAAACCGGATATGAAGAGCGTTTGTGTCGTCCAGCTACCCAAGAAGAGGTGGAAGTTGGAAAAGGATCTGCTTATCAGTATTTTGTAGATCAGAGCTTAGGAAAGTTTACTCCTAATTTTGTTGTGATTGGTCCGGTTACCTTGGAATCAGGGTATGCTGTGTATGGAACAGATGTGAATGGTCAAGATGCAAATGTCGGTCAGATGATTGTAGAGGCGATACAAAAGGCTGTGGCGACAGACGAAATATCCGATTGGTCTGTGTTCGATAATGACAAAGACGGTTTGGTGGATGCTGTTTATGTGATTTATGCAGGAGAAGGCCAGCATGCGCTTCCCATGCAGACAGATTTAATTTGGCCTCATACTTTCCAAATTGAGAATCGGGGATTGGAACTTCCGGAAGCAGATGGAGTAAAGTTTAATCAATATTCATGCAGCAGTGAGATGATGAGAGGAAAAGTGGAAGGATTCGGAACCTTTTGCCATGAGTTCAGTCATTGTTTGGGATTGCCGGACTTTTATCGTACTGATGGGCAGTCTTCTTCGGTGTTCACAATGGAATCCTGGTCGTTGATGGATTATGGGTCGTATACCGATGATAGCTTCAGGCCTATTGGCTATCGTGCGTTGGAAAAGGCTTATATGGGTTGGATTACACCGATAGAATTGACGGAGGCTACGACGGTAAAAGACTGGAAGAGTACGGATCGCGGAGGGACTGGATTGAAAATAGTGAATAATGTAGAGAGTTCCGAATATTACATAGTGGAGACAATAGATGAAAGCGGGTGGAATAAAGGAGCTTTTGGACACGGTTTGTTGATTAGTTATGTTTTTTTGAGGTCTATGGAGCCTTGGTATAATAATACGGTAAACAATACGAATCCTCCCCGAGTGTCGATTGTTGGAGCAGATAATGATTTGACGACTTTGATAACTGGTGTAAATGAAGATAAGTATTATTCTAGTTTGGCGGGGGATACTTATCCTTCCCCTAACGGAAACGATGAATTTACAGATTCTTCTACACCGGCAGCTACGGTTCAAGTGGGTTTCTTGGGTTTGCAAAAACCATTGACTCATATTTCATACGATCGGGCAAAAGGTACGGTATCATTTGATTTTATGGGAGGAAGTGAGGATAATATTTTGACAGGTGTTGTCGCCGCGAAGAATACTGCAACCGTTTCGGAGGGATATTATCGTCTGGATGGAGTATGGTTAGGAACAGAGAAACCCGAGTTTCCTGGAATTTATTTACAGCGGGATGTACATGGTGAAATGAGAAAGATTATTGTCGAAAGATGATAAATCACAGTATCAGAATACAAATAAATCCCGTACAGTCTATACTGCACGGGATTTATTATATTATTTTTTCGAAGTACAGAAATAGTTTAGCGTTTCAGATTAAGATCATAGAACTGCTCCACTGTTCCCTTTTTCTCTCCGGACAAGGTATAAGCGGTAAAAGCAATGCCTTTCATTATCTTGCCGTCTGTAAAAGTACTGTCTCCTTCGAATCTGCATACAAATGCTTCTTCTTCATTCCAATCTGGAGTACATGTATAATTCAATATTTTATCTTCATTTTCAGAACTATAAATAGTTTTATCTTCATTCATTCCGAAAAGATAGAAGCGGTAAGAGGCACCGTTTAGTGCATGTGTACCTAAATCCTGATGGGTCGGGATACTGAATGTCTGTCCGTCTGTGTTAGCATTAATGGTCACTCCTTCATATAATCCAGTCAGGCTGACCTGATTTCCATTTCGTGTAATATTAATGGGTTGACTTACTGTTTCGCCTCGTCGATTGAGGTAAGTTGCCGTCCATTGTCCTATGAAGTCATCAATATCGTATTGGCGCAGTTCAACCTTGTATTGTTTGTCCATATCTTCGCAATAGATTGTTGCATAGGCACGGCGGGGTTGTCCCGTAGTATTAGGAGCCAGAATGAAGTTGATACCTTTGTCTGTGAATGTGTAACTAATCCATTGTGCTGAGGGAGTCACCTGATAATTAAAGGCTGATTCTACGGTATAAGACAGAGTTACTTCTTCATCGGTGGCATATAAAACGTTGTTGTTGCCTACCCGGAAATAAGCACCGTATTGCGTTACTGGAACTTTTTGTACTCCGCCCTTAGCAGAAGTGATAGTAATGACGGCGGTACGGCCCTCCAGATTCTTGTTGATAGAAGCGTTGATGATTACGCTGTCATTTCGGCATTCGGTTGTACACCAGGCTGCTGAAGATTCAGCGGTAAAGTCGCCAGAGTTTGATACTACGATGTAACCGGTGGATGGGGTCGCACGGAAGATGACTTCAGACTTGATTACTGTGAAAGCTTCTGTTTCGTCATCGTTGCTACATCCGGTACCTGTCAAACAGGCTACCGGAATGAGCAAATATGCAATGTATTTCTTCATTGTAAATGTCATTTTTGAGTAAGAATGATGTTATTGTAGGTCTCTAATACGCCTATCTTCTCGCTGTCGCGGTTTTCTCCCTTGAAAGCATAGAAGACAAAACCGTTCAAGTCTGAACCAGATGTACGTCCGTTATCTGTAAATGAAAGTATTCGTGGTTCCATTTGTGTGGTTGTACTGACGATACCGGCTTTTTCTATCAAATACATCGTACCGGCTTCATCGTTCCAAGGGCACAAATGCAGGAAAGAATTAATAGATTCTCCTGTTTCTAGGGTGAGGACGACCTCTGTCAGATACTGGGTCCGGAACTCAATCATGCCTGTAATATGGTTATATAAAGCATTTAGTTTGATCTGAAGTCCACCGCATGTAACTTTAGTTTGTAGTGTATCGCTTTGTCCTACACGACTGAAAGTAACGGTTTCGGTAGTGTCTTTTCGTCCGAAGTTATAGGTGTAAGATAAATCCCATTGATGTTCGGTATAAAACTCTATGGGTATGTAATCTGTCGGCTGGACATATTTTAGTTGGATATTGGCGTCTTCGGTACTAATAAACGACTTGTCTGCGTTGTTCCAGATGAATTCGTCGCAAGTTATGCCGTTTACCGTTGTTGGGGCATAAAGCCGTATACCTTTGTCCGTATAAGCGAAAGAGACTTTGCGCTTGTTGATTTTACCGTTTGCATCCGTCTCGCTGAACGTAATTACATTTTCTTGAGAATAAGCCGAGGGGATAACAGTGCTACCATTCCGGAAACCGACCAACGTTGCATATTCCGCACTTTCGTTGCGGATGAGGTTGCAATTGGATATATAAGTATTCCAATCTGCATTATCAGCCATGCGAATCATGTGCATCACAGCACCGTGTTTTTTGCCTTTAAGCGTAATGTCATTTTGTGTGGCTGCAGTAATGACGAACTCGAAATCACCTTCGTATCCATCTGCGTCAAGAACGCCTTTAGGTTCCGACCAATAATGAATCAACGAATTGTAGGTACTGAATGACAGAACTGTGCTTTGATCGGCCAAAAGAGAGAATTTGGATGTGACTTGTTCACCGGCTCGGATAGAATCAGGGTCGTCCATTCCTTTTACCGATTTGTCGGACATTATAGTTACGTTCTCTCCTTCGAAACGGAGTAGGAGTACAACCCCTCCTATATCATGATTTTCTCCGCCCGGATAGTATTCCAGCTTCCAACCGTTGGAGGCGCCGGTTAATAAGGTTTGATATTCTGACAAAGCAGACTCGATACGTTGATTTGAAGATTCTTCGAAGATGTCATCTTCGCTGAAGAAACAAGATTGCAACGAAAGGGTGAGTAAGCCCACTATACTCAATATGCTAAATCTTTTCATTCTTTTGTTTTATTAAAGGGTTTCCAAATCAAGTTCCGGAATTTCATTACAGCGACGGAGAACTGTGGCGCGTAATTGATTGATGTCGATGTTCCAAGAATCACGCAGATAAGTTTTTGCGATCTCGAACTTTTGGGTAATTAAAGAAGCACCTTTTTCACCGGCACCTTTCAGGAGATTATCCCACCAAGTTTGGTCGTTAGTGATGTAGCAGGATATTGTTTCTGCAAAATCCTCATCCGGTTGGTCCATAGCGTAAGCTGTCACGAATCCCTTTTTATTAGCCGTGGTATCGGCAGTTTCTGCCCACTGCGAACCTATGTAGTCTGATTCAGTGATTTTTTCGAAATCGGGGTCATAGGGCTTGGTCTGATGCAAGACGTGAGTAAACTCATGGTGCATGACATGGAAATAGCTGGCGTTTAACTGCTCCGGGTCATTAAGATAGTTGTCTATATTATTCACATTGTATAGAATGACTTTCATACCGCCTTCGGCTGTACCCAGCATGACGGTTTGTGTGTCGGCATCGTAGGCGGCAGAACCAATCATGAGAATCTGTTTAGGCACATAAGTACGTAAGAATTCGATACCGGCCACTTCATCGTAAGATTCAAGCCAAACGTATTTAACGACTTTAGCCAATTTGATGGATTCCTTCATTCCTGCTGGAACCAAGTCGTATGTCAGATTGCTCTCGATATCTTCCCATTTGTATTTTACTTCTATATTATAAGGAGCTACATAATTAGTCAACAACCAATTATCAAATTCGTTCCTTGCCGGAGGTGTTGTATTGAAGATGCTGTTGGAGTCGAGGTCGTCATCATTACACGACACCGTTGTCAGGGTCAGTCCCGCCAATAACAGATAACCTATATACTTTTTCATTTTTATTTTGTTTTTTAGTCGTTTCTATTTGTTTCTCGGATTGGGTTGTAAACCGGCGCTGATGACATCACTTGGAAGTTGTATCGCGCGACGTGGGTCATCGGGCAGTAATGTGTCGGTAACTGTGATATCCCGATTTTCTACCGTACGTCGATAAACTGTGATGCCGTAACGTTTAATGTCTCCCCATCGTAATCCGTCGTGAAGTGTTTGAATCCGTCGTGCATGCAGAATGAAATGAATCATGTTTTCTTGTGTACCTGCTTCGACCGTGAAGTCCGGATGCAGTTCTTTTTTTACCGTTGGTTTGGTTGGAGTGTAATAAGCTACATTACCGTAGAATTTGTTGATAGCCTCTTCGGTAAGATGCACTTTAGAGGTAGTATAGGCGTCTTGCCAGATTTGCATATCAGCAATTGCTTTTGCATACTCTTTCTTCATAGCATATGCTTCGGCACGTACCAATAAGGTTTCATCGGTATTGAATACGGATGATACGACGTTATAGTATCCTACTTGTGCGTTGATATCCGTATATTCCATATAAAATAACGGGTATTTACGGAAAATGACTTTCGGAATGGAGGTGTAATCGGCTGCTTGTTGCTTGAGTGTAGTGCTACAGTCTCCCCAAATACCAGTAGACATACACGTCTCGTTTTTAGCAATCGTAGGATTGTGAGTATAGCGGTTGGTCGTAGTTAGCGGCCCGTTGTATAACCCCCAGAAGGAACGTGATGTGATGAGGAGCAAATTGGCCTTGTTGGCAGCATCTACATAAGCGTCGGGCTGCAAGTTGTCATTTAGAGAAAGTTTTCCTAAAGCCCCCCAATCTCGTGTTACCAGTGCAGCATTGTCTCCTAAAGCGATATTGGCGCATTCGATAGCCTGATCATACTTTTGATGATACAAATAAAAGCGAGCGGCAAAGGCGTAAGCAGCTTTACGATTGAAATGATATTTGGGAACCGTATAATTATTGTCATCTATAAGTTGAAGTCCTTCTTCCAAGTCTTTTTCGATGTTTTTGTACGTTTCGCCGATCGTTCCACGCTCGTAATGCGGGGCTACAGTCGTTTCTGGTTTCGTAGCATAAGGAATTCCTAAAGCTTCATCCTTATTACTTTCACTCCAGGCTTCGCAGAATATGTAACTCAAAACGAAATGCCCGTAAGCCCGGCATAAAAGGGCTTCGCCACGTTGTGCAGAGAGGTTGACGGTATTGTTCTCGCTTTCCAGCTTTTCGATGGCTTCCAGAGCATGGTTGGCTGTAGCAATAGCTTTGTAACAACTGCTCCAAAGAACACTGGGACAGTCATTTCCACTTTCTTTGGTATCTTTCCATTGGTAGATTTCCCGACTTAATACGGGAGTAAGTCCATCAGTATATTTCGATCCATTGTCATCGGTGTTGTCCGATGAGAATTCCGCTATCATGTTCCAGTTCGTAGTGGGATAAGCTGTGACCAGTATCTTAGTGATCTTCTCCGGAGTGTCTAGTTCCGTGCGGTTGTCGGGCATAGTATCGAGGAAGTCGTTACAAGAAGATACGGTCAGTGACAGTGCGGTTAACGCGACTGCTGTATATTTGAATTTCATTGTCTTTCCTATATTAATTATGCGTTATTATAAACCTAATCTGAGTGTCATGGTAAACTGTCTGGGGACAGGTGAGGCTACACCGCCAGAATTTACGAATTCCGGATCCTGGCCGTTAAGTTTTTTGTCGGCGTACAACAGGCATAAGTTTGTGGCCTGGAGCTTCAGCGAGACATTGGAAACTTTCAGTGCACTCAACCATTTTTTGGGGAAATCATAAGCTACGGATATTTCCTTTAAGCGGATGAATCCGCCTTTGGCTACGCGTTCCATAGAGTAATTATAGGCACTGTAGGCATTTCTTAACTCGGCATTCTCATAATACTGACGGTAGCTTAAAACAGTTGGAACGTTAGTACGGTTCTCATCTCCCGGTACCATCCAACGGTTCTTGAATTCACGAGTTGTGGCCGTGAGATCGCTGTAACGGTAGCTGAATACCGGATCCAGACGAACGACATTTCCACCGGAGTAGGTAAAGAATACATTCAAATGTACATTTTTGTAAGTAAAGGAGTTACCCAGACTTCCTGTAAAAGTCGGCTCCGTTGGTCCTTCATACTTCAACCATGAGAAGTCATCGCTACTTTGGAAACTGAGATCGGTACTGGTAATTTCACCTTTTTCATTATAAAACATGGGAATACCGTTACTGTCCAGGCCTGCAAATGGGATAGAGAATAATCCACGGTGAGGATAACCGACCATTGTGAAACCGGTTCCGCTTACGTAGTCCATCGTTGTGGCAATGGCATTGAGATCAGTTACTTCATTTTTATAGATAGAATAAATGAAGTCGGTGTTCCAACTGAAATCTTTTGTTTTGATGTTGTTTGAGGAAACGCTTAATTCGAAACCATGTGACTTCATGGAGGCGATATTTGCGAATTTGGCGATTTCACCACCTACACCCTGTGTTCTGGTTGTTCCGATCAAATCGTGGTTATCACGTGTGTATACGTCCATTGCTACGTTGATACGATTCTCAAGGAATCCTAAATCTATACCGAGGTTAAATTCAGTTTTCTTCTCATACGTCAGTTCATCATTACCTAAAGTGGAAAGTATAAGTCCGCTTTCCTGTACGGAAGTAAACGGACGGAATGGACTACTGCTGGCAATGATGGCCGTTGAGTTGGACAAACCCGGTCCGCGGTCACCCGTTAACGAGTAAGATAATTTAAGGGCTGCATGAGATACGATTTTTTTGATGGGCTGGAAGAATGCTTCTTCATCCAAGTTCCATCGTCCGGATATATTCCATGTGGGCAACCAACGCGCGTTACGGCTTTTACCCATGCTGTTTGTTCCTTCGTAACGGACGGTTCCGTTAACTGAATAACGTGATTTATAAGAGTAGTTGGCATTCAGGAAGAAGGCAGCACTACGTAAGTGACTACGTCCTAATGAATAATAGTTTGTTCCTTGTTCAATGCCTTGCTTAAAGAACTGGTAGATGTAGAATGGAGTTTCTCCCATAGCATACTGCATACCCCAACCATTGAAATTAGAGCGGTCATAGTCTGTGGAGTTTGTTTCCATTCCGGCATATACATTCGTCAAATGAATGTCGTTCCACAAACGGTTCCAAGAAGCTGATGCACGGAAGTCTACACCTCTGGTCTTGTAGTCGGTACGTTTGTATATACCCCCCTCAGGCAATACACTGATAGGTAATGAATACGGATTATCAGGGTCGGTGTACAGTTTATCGTTTTCGTCGCGGATAACGGAATTACCCATGGCACGATATGCATTGGCCTGATTTGAATCATCCTTGATGAATTGTTCGTTGGCAATGGTACTGTATTTAATGGCTCCCAATGCACTGAACTCCAATTCGGACAACGGTTTCCATTTCAATTCGCCTTGGAATTTCAGATCCACAACGTTCAATTCAATATAGTTGTTGTTTAGTTCGTGGAATATGTTGAAATCCGCATAGTTACGTGTGTAGTATTCATTCGGATCAAGAGTGCGCGAAGTATTCAGGGCGTAAGAGTAAGGGTTGATATCGAAGTCACGGCTTATTTCACCGTTTACGACATCTACGGTTTGGTCTGCCGTACCGGGAGCACGCTGCTTGCGATAGGAAGCATTACTCAGCAAGTTCAACGAAAGTTGTTTGCTGATATTGAAAGTCGTATTTAAATTTGCCGTATAGCGGTTTACCTTACTTTGTTTATACCATCCCGGGTCGTTCATAATGCTCAAAGATGCATAGTAAGTAGCTTTTTCCGTACCGGAAGAAACACTGATAGAGTGGTTTTGCATGACATTGGTGTTGAACAGTTCGTCAAACCAGTCGGTATTACGTCTTTCCGCTGTTTGCAAATAAGCATTGCGGGCTTCCGGAGTGTTAGCCAGTGCAAACTGTCCGGTTGTGGGATTGTAGGTATTAATCAAATGCCACATCTTGCCGTATACACCACTGTTGGGTGCGTTGTACAATCCGTTGGAACTGTCGCCAGAGAAATTCAACCAGCCTTTGTCAGACAATTCTTTGTACACGCCCATTTGGTCTTGCGAGTTCATGATATTATAGTTCTTGTAGCTAGGCTTCATTCGCATTGTGAATTCACCGGTATAATTGATACGACTCTGTCCGGCTTTGCCCTTTTTGGTCGTGACTACAATCACACCCGCCATAGCACGTGCACCATAGATAGAAGTAGCGGATCCGTCTTTCAATATCTGGAAGCTTTCGATATCATCGGCATTCAGTCCTGAGATAGAAGAACTAATGAGGGTTTCCACATCTCCGGTAGCCAAAGCGTCAGCACCGACATCAACTGCATCTTCTTGAATGACACCGTCCACGACCCACAGCGGTTTGCTACTACCGTAAATGGATGTAGCACCGCGTACACGGATTTTGGGTGCAGTACCAAAAGTTCCGGATACGTTTTGTACAGATACACCGGCGGCACGGCCTTCCAACGACCGACTGATGTCGGCCATACCGTCGATTTTCATTTTCTCTGCATCCAATTTGACGGTGGCTCCCGAGAACAGTCGTTTATCCATCTTCTGCATACCGGTAACGACCACTTGTTCCATTTCTTTGCTATCTGGCTTCAGAGTAATTTTCAGATTTGGTTTGATAGCAACGGTTTGAGATTGGAACCCGATGTAGGAGATTTCCAGGAACTTGGCATCAGCAGGGAGGTCCTTCAGCGAAAATTTACCGTCGAAGTCAGTTGACATTCCTGTGGTCGTTCCTTTCACTTTTACACTGGCTCCGATGAGCGGTTCACCATCTTCGGCGGAGTAAACTACTCCAGACGCACTTTTTACTTGCGCCATGACCGCATTGGCCGTAAAGCACAGCCATAGGCTGAGCATGAGTAATTTTTGTCTCATGAAAAGAAATACTTATTTTAATAAATTGATTATGAAAATTCACATTAAAACATGGTGAAAAGAGGATGTGGCATTCACTAATACCACATTCCTCTTTTGATTTCACCAGCAAATGAATGCTGTTATTTTACGAATACTTTCTTCACGACACGAGTGTTTTCGGTCGTTACCTCAACCAAGACGATACCTTTATGGCCTTGCAGCTTCAGGCTGCCTTCTCCTTCGATAACAATTTGGTCGAAAGCACTTCCGTCTACACCGTACACCGTAACTTGTGCCGTTGTGCCGGCACTAATGTGGATGGTGTTGTTGTCAACATTCACAGAGATACTTTCGTCTGCTTTTGTTTGTTCGATGGAATTATAATCGTCTGTATTGATATCGGCTCTGGCAGCATTGATGATGTTTCCCGTGTTGGCATCGATCATCATACATACTACTTTACAGTTTGTGAGGTCAATGATATTTTCCGGGATATTTAAGTCCAGACTAGTCGTATTCTCCTCACCGGCTGTTACGGAAGAAGGAATCAGACCGCTTACACCATAGTAAGCACTGGGTATGCTGCGAACTACATCGTTGAACGTGTAAGGTGCCACTACACTGGCAGCGTACTGGCCGCCCAATCCCCATTCTCCGAGATTCGGGTCAGAAGTACCACCCAAGTTGTTACATTGATAACGGGTTAAGTTATCTTCCAGAATTGCCATGAACAAACTTACGTTTAGATCCGTCGCATTCAGTGCATATTTATAGGTACAAGGCACTACGATTTTGCCGTCCTGATACTTCGCCGTGATGTTCAGTTCGGCATCTGCAGCCACTTTGAATTCTTTTTCGGCCTGGTCTAACCATAAATCCGAACCGTTTGTGAATATATAATTCACTTTTCCTTCTGTATTTTTAACGCTGGCCATTGGATAAGAAGGAACGGGGGTAGCTCCGCCCTGACGATTGACTACTCCGCTGGGAGCACCACTGAAGTTCAGGAACGCGGAATACTCTTCAAGTTCTTTGGTCGAGTAGATGTCGCCATCGTAAGTGTGGATAGCCATGGGGATGATTTGGTCGCCAAACATTTTCTCCATGTTGCCCAAAGCCAGAATTCCGAGCGGACAGTTCGGGCAATCCGTACCTGTAAATTCTTCTATCACCAAACGCTTGGTCGGTGCGAAAGCTAGATTCTTGATAGAATATCCTGTTGTTTTTTCTTCATCATCTAAAGTGATATCCAATGTGAACTTGTTTGCGATGCCTACGCTTAGCGGGAGAGCTTTTTGGAAAGCAAAGTCATACTTGTCACCATTCTTTAAAGAGAGACCAGATTCGCTGATTTCATCTATGGCGTTACCGTTAGCGTCTTTCATGATAATGTGTACGCTCTGATAGGTATCTTCCAAAGCATTGATACTGATACGGCCACTGATTTTAATTTCTTTTTGGTTTACCACGGAGGTTTCGTTGGTCAAACCCACCAAAAACTTCTGGTCGTTGGTTACTTCCACATTATCTATAAAGATGGCACTTTGATCTTCGTTCTCGTTCACGAAAGCAATATATACGTTTTTGCCTTTAAACTCTTCCAGTTTTACGATGTGGGAAGTCCATTCTCCTGCTAATTTGTTTTCGTCTTCACCTGGTTTTTCCAATTCGTCGTAAATAACCTTTCCTTCATTCTTGAATTTAGCGATAAGATCGTCGTTCAGAGCATTCAATACGGGGTCGTATTCCCAAACCATTATTTTCAAACGGTCTCCTTTACTCTTGAGATAACTCTGTGACTCCCATCTTAAATAGCATTGGTTAGACGGAATGAAAATTTGCGTTGTTACCATCCAGTCGTCAGACTTTCCTGCCGGAGAGTACATGGAATGTGAAGCTGCTGCCAAATCGCTGGTGTTGTCCTCATCCCATACGATGCTCCAAGGAGTTGTAGTCGCAGTGAATCCCCATTGGGCCATGCTTTCCACCGGTTCGCGTTTATCTCCTTCATAGAAGAGGAATTGGCCCAAACCGTTGTTAAAATCGTCTTTGAACAATGTTACATCGTCGTAGTTGATTTCACGTTCATAGTTACCCGTGTAGTGCAGGTTGATGGCTTCGTTCGGATTGCTACCTAAAACGTCCGTGACTGATCCTGCCTTGATTTTTACGTAATATTCATTACCCTTATACAAATATTGTCCGGCAGACGGGTACACGCCTAATTGTTTACTGTCGAGAGAGGACACAGCCATTTTCAGTTCGCACATCGGCTCTGTTTCGTTATTGCGGTAAACTGCAGCGTAAGCCGTGTCGGTCAAGGCGATTCCTGCATCAAAATTAATGATGATAGGGTTCGTAGAGAAGTTCAATAATGATAGGGTTGAGTTGTCAACCGGTGCAATGCTGGTAGGTGTGACCGGCTTATTGGCCCGTCCGGTGTAGCTAATGTTAATTTCCTTGCAGGCCTTCTCGGCATCACCATTAATAACGATGGAACCAGCCGGGACGGAAACAGTATATTTTTTACCGTCTTCAAGGTTTGCGCCACGGAAACTAATATCGACGATTTTGCTATTATTGGCGTTACGTTTGAACGTTACTGAACTTGTTACTTTGTTCCCGTTTTCGTCTTTTAAGATTACGGCACTGCTCTTTCCCGTCACTTCAATGTCGCGGTCAAAAGTGAGGCTTAGTGATTTCAGGGCAGAGAATTGTGAACCTTCCTCCGGGCTGACGGAATAGTTGGCCAATAAATCAATTTCATTGGTCAGTTCAACGAGCGACTGAGGCATCTCCAGTATATAACTTTCACCTTTATAGACGAAAACGGCGATTTTAGTACCTTCTACATTAAGGGCAATCGGAGTGCCGCTATTTTCAAACCCCGAAGCTGTATTGAAGTCTATATTGTAATGCTGTTTCAGGATTTGGGTAAGGCTGTACCAGTATTGGCCTACGCGTATGCTCCATTCACGTGCCGGGCTGTCTGAAGGTGAAGCACCGAACACATGACCCTCGTTATCACAACATAGTCCGATGAGACCTTGATCCTGATTCTGGTCGTAAATAGAGAAAGAACCGGCTTCGACGTCATAAAGAAAAGGAGTTTTGTATTCGGCATTTCCTTCTTTTACCATATAAGCAGTACCCGTTATATACTTTCCGTTGTTGCTGATACGTGCATCATCGATAAAGGCCAGATTCTGAGCCAATGGAGTCCATTTGTAATTCTCATCTACATCGAATCCGATGAATTTATATGTTTGCTTATCCCGATCATAGACGTAATAACAACAAGCGATAGGCTGGATATAGCTGAAAGACAGGCAACCTACGATATAACGTCCGTCAGCGGAAATGCCTACAAAGCGGCTTTGGTGCTGGTCTAGTCCGGTCATGTCTTTTACCGGGATATTAGGCGTTTCTGTGATTATACCGCCTTTACTCATATCCCACAGTACGGGAGTTTCGTCATACTGACCTTTGGTGGCCCTACCTATGGCCCACTTTCCGTCGGGAGTAATGGCGTTAACTAAACCACCGTCCCATCCCGTAGGAACAGGAAGTACTGTCCATTTGTTATTGGTTTTGGTCCAAACGGCCGGATTTCCTTCATATCGTCCTACTACGAGAGTTCCCTCGTTATTGACATCGTAGGCGCCGTTGCCTAATGCGGTTCCGCTTTCGCTCAAAAGTTCGGTAGCCTTGTCCGTAGCCAAGTCTATGAGCTTCGGAAAATCTTCCACACTGTTACCGTTCGTACCGAAAGCTACAGCCCATTTCCCATTGTCGGACATGTTTTGGAGTGTAGCTTGGTCTGTGAACTTGAAGGTATGGAACGTAGGTTGGCTCACGCCGTCAGCGTGGACTTGTACATTCCATAGTATTCCCAATAGAAAGAGGAACACCAAACAAGATTTTTTTTTCATAAACACTAATTTTAGATAGACTATAATTTGATTTTTTTTAATAAACTTGTACTAAGGACGCGCAAAAGTACAATAAATATTCCGTTTTTTTAGTATAAAAAGAATATTTTTCTTGCAAAAAGATGGCTATATTATAGAAAAAACGTACTTTTGCAAAAAAATATAAGGATATGATGAAATTAAGTAAACTCATGAGTGCCGTTGCACTGTGTTTGGTTAGCCTGGGGGCTTATGCACAGTTACCCTCCGTACAGTTGAAAGATTTGGAGGGAAAAACTGTAAATACTGCAGAATTAAGTAATAATGGAAAACCTTTCGTTATCAGTTTCTTTGCAACATGGTGTAAGCCGTGTAACCGTGAGTTGAAAGCTATTCATGAGCAATATGCCGATTGGCAGGAGGAGACGGGAATGAAAGTGATAGCCGTTTCGATCGACCAGGCACAGAATATCAACAAAGTGAAGCCGATGGTCGATGGAGAAGGCTGGGAATATGAAGTTTTGTTGGATCCTAACAGTGAGTTTCGCCGGGCAATGGGTGTGCAGATGATTCCCCATGTGTTTATTATAGACGGTAAGGGCAAAATAGCTGAATCACGTAGCGGTTACACCGACGGAGCCGAGAGCCATTTAATTGAAAAGGTACGTGAATTGATTGGAGAGAAGTGATTTTCACCTATAATATATAAGGTATAAATGAAAGGATATGGAAAGCCGATAGCCTTGTTCTGCGCAGGGCTGTTGGCCTTTACTTCACATGCGCAGGAGCATGAAAGAAAAGTCGTTTTGCACGGGAGCATACAGAGCGATGTGCTGGTTCCCGAGGAGGATGAAAAGATTGGTACAGGCAGCTATGACGATTGGGCGTTAACCAACACTTATGTAGATTTAGGTTTGATGAGCAAAAACGTAGAGGCGGGTGCCCGTTTGGAGTTTACGGAATACCCCTTGCCCGGTTTTGAAGCCGACTTCAAAGGTTGGGGAGTACCTCATCTTTATTTAAAGGGAATAAGTGATTTTGGTTTTGATGTGACCGTCGGTGATTTTTACGACCAGTTCGGAAGCGGTTTCATATTCCGTACTTACGAGGAACGCAGTTTGGGTATCGACAATTCCCTTCGTGGAGCGAGGTTGAACGTGACGGCGTGGAAGGGAGTACAGTTTAAGGTTCTCGGTGGTTTGCAGCGTCGGTATTGGGATTGGAAACATGGCGCTTGGGTCGGCGGTGCCGATTTGGAAATGAATCTGGAGCAATACAGTAGCAAGATGCGTGATAAAGGTATTACGTGGATGGTAGGGGCGTCTGGAGTCCTCAAACAGGAAGGAGATGAGGATATCATTGTGTCCGGTACCAATTATCGCTTGGATTTGCCTACGACTGTCGGTGCTTTCGATGTACGTTCGCGCTTCCAAAAAGGAAACTATAGTGTGTTGGCCGAGTATGCCTGGAAAAGCCAGGACCCTTCTTTCGATAACGGATATATTTACCACCGTGGTAATGCCCTGATGCTTTCGGCTTCTTATTCCAAACGAGGAGCCAGTGCCTTGGTGCAAGTGAAGCGCAGCGAGGATATGTCTTACCGCAGTCAGCGTTCCATGGTCGGAACCTCGGTGTTTATCAACAATATGCCGGCCTTTGCCTATCAACATACCTATGCTTTGGCTGCTCTTTATCCCTACGCCACGCAAGCGGCGAAAGGAGAATGGGCTTTTCAGGGTGAATTCGGTTACAGTTTCAAGCGTAATACGGCGTTAGGCGGTAAGTATGGAACTAAATTGAAATTGAATGTCAGTCATATTCGTTCGTTGGACAAAGACCCGGTTGAGGAATTCAATGGCTCCACTTACGGAACGGACGGTTATAAATCCAAATTCTTCAAAGTGGGTGGAGAAACTTACTATCAAGACATCAATTTGCAGATGGAAAAGAAACTGACCAAAGCTTTTAAATTGAACTTGATGTACATGAACCAGCGTTACAATAAAGATGTGGTAGAAGGACATGGCGGTACGATTAAGTCTAATATTGCTGTGGCCGAAGGTAAATACCAGTTTAACAAAAAGCTGACTTTGCGTGCCGAGGCTCAGTATCTGGCTACCAAGCAAGATGAAGGTGACTGGACCTACGGACTGCTGGAACTTTCTGTTCTGCCTTACTTCATGTTTACGGTGAGCGACATGTGGAACAATGGAGCAACGAACCTTCATTATTATATGGGTTCTGTGACATTCAATTACAAAGCACACCGTTTGATGGCCGGTTACGGGCGTACGCGGGCGGGTTACAACTGTTCAGGCGGGGTTTGCCGTTATGTGCCGGCAAGCCGTGGTTTCCAGGTATCTTACAATTATAATTTTTAAGCAAGAGACATGAAGAAAAGTATATTGTATACAGCCTTTTTAGGCTTTGCCGCCTTGTTTACAGCCTGCGATGAGGTGTCCGAAGGAGAGCGTTATATTTCTTTGCCTCAGGTAGAAACCAAGCGAAATGTCCTTTTGGAAGATTTTACGGGGCAATTTTGTTCAAATTGTCCCACAGCACATGCCACGATCAACAGCCTGAAGGCGCAATACGGCAGCTCTTTGATTGCTGTAAGCGTGCACGCTACGGACGTGTTCGGTATTATGGAGGGGCAATATCCCACTATCGTAGGTTTGATGCAACCGGAAGGAAACATCTATGCAGCTAAATGGGGAGCTTCCGATTTGCCAACCGGGATTATCAATCGTAGCGGAGGGCTTTGCAATTATGATAAATGGGGAACGGCAGTGCGCGAGGCTTTGGCTAAAGATACGAAGGTGGCCATTGAGCTTTCGGCTGATACGGTTCCCGGTAAAGACAGTATTGCCATTGCCGTAGAGTTGAATCCTTCTGCCATGGTGTACGGTAAGTTGCAGCTTTGGATTACGGAAAGTAACATTACGGCTTTGCAGCAAAACGGGCCGAACCTGGATGTGAATTATGTGCATAATCATGTGTTCCGCGCTTGTGTAAACGGGACGTGGGGTGAAGATGTCGCCTTGCAAGAGAATGTTCATCAGACGCTGGAACGAGGTATAAAGGTGAAGTCCAATTGGGTGAAAGAGAATCTTTCCGTGGTGGCTTTTGTTTATAATGATGCCGAAGGTGTAATGCAAGCGGCTGAATGTGAACTAAAATAAGAAAATAATATTAATTTAATTAGGAATAAAAGTATGAAAAAACTCTTTACTTCTTTGGTGGCTGTTTTCTGCGCAATGGCAGGAATGGCTCAAACGTTGACTTTTTCACATGATGGGGTTGCCATCGAAAACGGTTCGACATTCTATTCACGGGATGTGAATGAAAAATTACTGCCTTTTGGAGTTACTAAGTTCGAACCGGAGATTGACCTGTCGAGCGATGTTGCTGCTAACGTTTATGTAAGTATTCAGTCTTTAGATGAAGTTTCCGTTGAACTTTGCGCCATTGATGGCACTTGTGTTACAACGGATGCCGATAAGGGGTATGTCGCTCAGAAGAATGGCGAATGGACAGCGAATGAGGTTGTAGATATGCAGATTCATTGGAATGCGGGTGCTTTGCAGGCTGGTGCTATTGCTACCACCCACGTTGTGGTTTCCGCATGGTATGAAGGACAGGAAGCCAATAAGGTTAGTTTCACTTTGGTCATGACTAACGATCCGGCATTGTCTGTTCAACAGACAATGGGTAAGTCTGAAAGTATTTCTGTACAAGGTAATGTTTTGAGTTACGTTTTTGCCGACCATACAGCCCATACGCTTTCTATTTATACAACGAACGGTGCGAAGGTAATGAGCTTTGCTTTGGCCGGTCAGGAAGGAACTTTGGCATTGGACGAACTTTCTGCCGGTTTGTATGTTTATCAGGTTGAGGGCAAGGCTAAGATGAACGGCAAATTCATTATCAAGTAAAACGCTAAAAATCATTATCAATATGTATATGAATAAAATATTCAAAGGAAGTTGGGCTGTGGCTTGCGCTTGTGTAGCATTGTCGGTACAGGCTCAGTCATTGCAACAAGTAGCTCCTTTATCAACTCGGATGCAGGCCGAATCAGAAATTTCACCCCTTCAGGTGGCATCCCGTAATCTACCTACGTTCAAAGCGCAGGCAGGAAAAGTAGTCAATGTGAACCACATGAATGCTACGTCCTCACAACGCTTTCAGAAGAATGCCCGTATTTCCGGTACGAACAATCAGAAACCCGGCACGAGCTATGCCGTAAATAAAGGTGTGTATAACTTGGTATCCGGTATTGCTTTAGGACAAGACGGCAACGGACAGGCAGTCTATGCCGAAGGCGGTGTGTTGGCTTACATCGACCGTCCACTGACGTTCCACAATACGACGCCTTTGTGCGACGAATTCTCATGGGCTTTCGGAGGCTCTACTTATACGGAAGATTCTTTAAGCATGCGTCCTTACTTCCCGAACAACGGTTTTTATTTCGATACGCCGGTGCTGACTGCCACGCTTGGTTCTGCGGATTCAACCTATCAGTTGGGAGCTCATATCGACGCCACGACCCATAAAAAGGTGCCCGGAATGGTGGCTGCATCTCTGATGGCTTATGTCTACAATGTAGATGCCGATGCCACACCGTTTGTGGATACTTATTATACGACAATGAGTTCTACGGATCCTTGGAATAACGTACTGTTCGGTGCGGACAATATGTATAAGTCTTCCTATGTCGAGTGGTTCGACGCGCCGACCGAGGGGGGAATCATGTTGTGGGGTACACACTTTTATGTCATGACACCGGCTTCGGTCGATTTGTCGAATAAGACATTCCAAATCGACTGGGTCGAAGTTGTGGGCGAAGAAGATAAAAAGCTTCGAAGCTTTCAGGCTAAGCCGGAGTTGAATCAGTCTACTTCTTCGTTAAGACTGTGGGATATCAATGTCAATACTGAGACTCCGACAACTTTGGTGAAGAATGAGTTTTATGTGATGATTACCGGTCCGCAAGACGGGACAAAGTGGGCTTTGATGCATCAGTTGAATCGTGCGGAACTCACGAATCCCGACAAAAACACTGCTTATTACGTACCGACTACCGGTGAATTTGCCGGAAAGCTCTGCCAGTATGTTTTTATCGCTACGGACACCGAAGGAAAAGAATATGAGTTTACCTACAACACGTCCTTGGACATTCACATGTTTGTGGCTACACCTTATATTATTATGAGCGAAGATGATGCCACTGCCACAATCGTTCAGCAAGATGAATTGGAACTCAATATCGACGGTGAGACCCATAATTACTTGTTGATGGACTGGTTTGGAACGGCTTCTTCCGGAACAACCATTTCCGCTTCAATTTCCGAGTCTACAGACGGTGACTGGCTTACCGTAACCCAACCGGTGCAAGCCGGGACGGATGCTAACCGCAAGAACTATTTCAGCATGAGTCTGAAAGCCACGAGCAAAGACTGGTTGCTCGAAGGGCGCAGAGCTACTCTGACCTTGAAGGACGACCGCGGTTTCTCTCGTGATATTGTGGTTTACCAAGGTGACCGTGACGCAGCCGATGACGCTTTGAGCATCAGTGAGATTAATGCGGCCGGAAAAGTCAATGCTTCTTATGCGAACGGTAAGTTTACGGTAACTTATCCTACGGACTACGTGCAAGTGAAAGTGTACACCTTGTCCGGTCAGCAAGTGGATAGTCATGTTCTTTCCGGTAACGGTAAGGAAGAAATTTCGGCAGCGGCTTTGACAGACGGAGTTTATCTGTTGCAGTTTGTGGGTAAGGATACCCAGACCGTGAAAGTGATGAAATAACCCGCTTGGCGGATTTCATATAAAAACCGGAGGCATATTTCCATTCGAGAAATATGCCTCCGGTTTTTTGTGGGCTATAATGAGCAGAAGAACGGGACGAGGAAAGGAACGGTGAAGTCGATCGTCAGACCATGATAAATGGAAAGGGGGATGAAGGTCTGTCCGCACGTGCGGGATATTATCGGAAGAGTGGTGTCCCCCGTTGTGGCTCCTCCTACGCTGATGGGAGCCAACGGACCGAAAAACTGCCGGAACAGCGGAGCACAGAGCAAGGCCGTGAGTTCCCTCAGGATATTATAGATAAGGGCAACGGTACCCATTTCCGCGTTGCGTGCCTCCGTGATGAGGATACTCGACAAGGAATAGTAACCGAATCCGGAACTGATGGCCAGCCAGTCGGTAAAGCTACGCCCTTGCAGCAGGCAGGCTGTCGCTACGGCTCCGGCCCATGTCCCGACTATCGTCAGAACCGGTAGCCACATCAGACGTTTGTCTATGCGGCGCAAGCTTTGGCGTATCTCGTTGCTTTGCCCGACGGTAAGCCCGACGCAGATGAGTAAGAGACACAAGGCGTAGAATCCGGCTTCGGCGGGGAGGGGAGGTAGCCAGTGAGAAACGCCTAAGGCACATCCGAGCGCGAAAAACGCCACGATGGTGAAGCTTCCGGCCAGTTGATGCCATAATGCCACGAGACGGTGCTTGTGCGAAAGCAGTCCTTTTCCGGCATCCTTTTCCACTGTAGGAGTTTGGGTGGCCGGTATCGTTCTCCTACTTCCGCTCCATAATGCTGCCGCTGCCAAGGCACACCCTAAGGCTGTGCACAACGTGAGGATAAGGGCTTCCCATCCCAAGCGGTCCAAGGCCTGCATCAGCGTCGGATTTCCTCCGACTTCCACGCCCATCAGGAAGAGCAATCCCCATACGGTATAGGTCATCAGCCGTTCGAGGCCGGGTATCGGGTGGCGGCGCAGGAGGTATCCCACTGTAGCGCTGCCCCATAAAATGAATATGACGGTAAACATAGACTGCAAAGTTCGCTATTTTTTCCGAAAAAGAGAGCTGTTTTCTTCCGTGACAGGCTTTCGGACGCATAAAAAATGAAGGAACGGCTTACTTTTCCGTCGGATGGAGAACAAGGCCTTGAAATAAGCTGTAACTTTGCGGGCGTGAAATATGACGAACAAATGGAAAATCAAAGTATCACAAAAATTCAGGTACGTCCGCTCCAGATAGAAGACTACGGACAGTTGGCCCAGTCGTTCCGTCGTGTATATTCGGACGGCAGCGATGTGTTTTGGACCCATGAACAGATAGAGACGTTGTTACGCATCTTCCCCGAAGGGCAGGTGGTGACGGTAGCCGATGACAAGATTATCGGTTGTGCCCTTTCCATTATCGTGGATTATGATTTGGTGAAGGGAGACCATACATACGCTAAGGTTACGGGAAATGAGACGTTCAGCACGCATAATCCCAAGGGGAATATCCTCTACGGCATCGAGGTGTTCATCCATCCCGACTACCGCGGCCTGCGCTTGGCACGCCGTATGTATGAGTATCGCAAGGAGCTGTGCGAAAAGCTGAACCTGAAGGCCATCATGTTCGGCGGCCGTATTCCGAACTATCATAAATACGCCGACAAGATGAGGCCGAAGGAGTATATCGAACAGGTGCGCAAACGTGAGATATACGACCCCGTGCTGACCTTCCAGCTTTCCAACGACTTCCACGTGCGTAAGGTCATGACCAACTACTTGCCCAACGACGAGGAGTCCAAACATTACGCTTGCCTGCTCCAGTGGGACAATATCTATTATCAGCCCGAAACCTCAGAGACGCTTCCGGCCAAAACCACGGTCAGGGTCGGACTGGTGCAATGGCAGATGCGTGGCTATCGCACTATCGACGACTTGTTCGAACAGATAGAGTTCTTCGTAGACGCTGTTTCCGGTTATAAAAGCGATTTCATCCTTTTCCCCGAATATTTCAATGCGCCGTTGATGGCGGAGTTCAACAACCTGAGCGAGTCGCAGGCCATTCGCGGACTGGCCGGTTACACCGATGAGATACGCGACCGTTTCTTACAGTTGGCCATCAGCTACAACATCAATATCATCACCGGGAGTATGCCTTTGCAGCGCGACGGCAACCTCTATAACGTAGGCTTCCTGTGCCGTCGCGATGGCAGTTATGAGATGTATGAGAAGATACATGTCACGCCCGATGAGACCAAGAGCTGGGGACTGTCCGGGGGCAGTATGCTGAAGACGTTCGATACGGATTGTGCCAAAATCGGCGTGTTGATCTGTTACGATGTGGAGTTCCCCGAACTGTCGCGCATTATGGCTGACCAAGGGATGCAAATCCTCTTCGTACCTTATCTGACGGATACGCAGAACGCTTACTCGCGTGTACGGGTTTGCGCCCAGGCCCGTGCCATCGAGAACGAATGCTTTGTGGTGATAGCTGGTAGCGTAGGCAACCTTCCGCGCGTGCACAACATGGATATACAGTATGCGCAATCCGGGGTGTTTACTCCGTGCGATTTTGCTTTCCCCACCGACGGACGCCGGGCGGAGGCCACGCCGAACACGGAAATGATTCTTGTGTCCGATGTCGATTTGGACCTTCTGAGCGAGCTGCATACTTACGGTGGTGTAAGGAATTTGAAAGACCGCCGGCGTGACCTTTATGAGGTACGTTTCAAGAGGTAAGGAACTCGAAAAAACGATTGGCTGAGAACGGGAAATCAATCTCCTGAGATTGAAAAATCGTTTGGCGCAGAATGATTTTTCATTCTGCGCCAAACGATTTGTACTTTATAAGATGTTGATAAACAGCTAAAAACGAGTCATGAATTCGATGACGAATTTGTCTTGCTCGGAAACCTTGGGGGTGGCACCCTCGTTGTAGAAATATTTCTCATAATTGATACGGATGTCCGAAATGAACGGTTTGGCGATGCTCAGGGTGATGCCGCCGGTGATACGTTTGCGTTCGGCATCGGTCAGTGTGAGATGTCCGTTCTCGTTGGCCGTACCGTCGCTATGGTCGCCCATGTAATCGAAGCGTCCGAGGAATGAGACTTTGCTGAATACTTTTTTCAGTGGTAGGTCATAGCAAATGAACCCGTCGAAGGCGTTCACGTCCTGAAAGGCATCTTTGGTGTAGTGTTTATACAAGTATTCCGCTTCTATCATCCATCTTCCGGCCTGGTAGGTAATGCCGCCGTCGTACATGTTGACCGAAATGTGTTCCGGTCTGATTTTCTGTGCGCTCAGCGTGACGGAAAAGCCTTTGGGCAATTGCCATTGTGCCTTGGCGGAATAGTTGATATTGTTGGTCCAGAAATCTTTCTGGTCGGTCAGGCCCGAACCGTTGAACATTCCCGCTTGCAGGGTGAGGGGCAGCGGACCTCCTATCTTGTAGCCCAGAGTGGCTCCCACGTCGCGCACGTTGCCCACTTGCTTGGCTATGAATGAACGGTTGGCAAAGTATTGCTGGTGAGGGGAACGGTGGGCATCGATAGTGAACGGGACGCGCATCTGTCCGATGGTGAAATCGAAGCCTTTCAGCGGGCTAAGCCGGGTGTAGGCATCCAGCATTTTGATTTTGCCTTCGTCGGACAAGTCGATTTCGGCTTTATAGGCCACCACAGGTGCGACTTTTCCTTCGATGCTGACCCGGGCGGTGCGCACTTGAAAGCGTCCGGCCTTTTCTTCCGGTTGGTACTCGTATTTGCCACGTAGCGTACCGTGGACGACCGGTCGGTAATCCGTTTTGGGTTTTCCTTCTTTCCCCTCGTCGGCTGCGGCAGGAAGAGCAAGCAGTATGCTCAAGGCTAAAATAGATATTTGTTTCATGATGTGCTGATTTGGCGACAAAGGTAGGTATTCGATATGAACTCAAGATGTCATACGTGTTACGATAGTGTTACAATATTTAATGCTTTATTTCCTTTGTGATGCCAAATATACATGTTGCTTGGCTTCGTTCACTTCACGGATAAGTTGTTCCTGAGAGGGTAAATAGAGCTGATATTGGCTGGCGAGTATGGTTTGGTTGTTTTCAGGTAGGGCCAATCGGACAGCGGTGTCGTTTTTGCTGGTACATAACAATATGCCGATAGTTGGATTCTCGTCCGGTGTCTTTTCATAGCGGTCGTAGTAGTTGACGTACATCTGTAGTTGCCCGAGGTCTTGGTGGGTGAGCTTGCCGGTTTTCAGTTCGACGATTACGAAACAGCGTAATAACCTGTTATAGAAAATGAGGTCTGCAAAATATTCGTCATCTTCCACTAAGATACGTTTCTGTCTTGCTACGAAAGAGAATCCCTTGCCCAATTCCAACAGAAAGTCTGCTATATGGGTTATGATGGCTTTCTCAAGGTCTTTTTCGTAATATGCAGGTTGGCGTTCCAATCCGAGGAACTCCAGGACCATCGGGTCTTTGATGATTTCCATGGGAGATTCCGGAATGCGTTCCTTACGTGCTACGGCCAACACGGCTTCCTTGTCGTTGCTCAATAGCAAACGTTCGTAGAGCATAGAATTGATTTGGCGTTCCAGTTCGCGGCCGGTCCAACCGTTGTTTATAGCTTCGAGTTCGTAATATTCCCGTTTATCTGCATCTGCAATGGCTATTAGCATCTTATATTGCGACCAGTTTAATTGCGTCCGCACTGTGGACGCAATCGGATAAAGTCTGTAAAATTGTCTGCTACGTTCCAGTTGCCGCACCGAAAACCCGCTGCCATATTCCGGTTCGAGGCGTTTGGCCAGATTCCTGATGAGGTAGGTTCCATAATCGGCACGTTCTTTTCCGTGCTGTTCTTCTTCGAAGATGCGTTTACCGATGTTCCAATACATTCTGACTCTGCAAAAGTCCACACTGCGCACGGCATTAGATCGGGCTTGGTCGATGATGGAGCGTATTTCGCTGACAAATCCGTCTGGTGTGTCGGCCGGTTGGCTTGGGTTCCTTAGTTCTTTGTAGTCCATGGCATCCTTATGTTGATGTACTTGCAAATATAGCGTTATTTTTCGTCTTCCTTTCCTGTTGTGCCATGAAAAAGGAGTTTGTACCCTGAGAAAAGTACAAACTCCAGATTTAGAAAGCCTTCTGTGTGGAAGGATGTAATGTTTACTCCGCAGTGAGTTCCAGTACGCAACTGGCATAATCGCTGCCGAGCGGCATTTCGATACCGGTGTTCATCAGTAGGGCACCGGAGAACGTTTTGCCGTTCAGGAAACAAGGTTGTCCGCCGGTCTTGACGTTCAATTCACGTACGCGGTAGTTTTTAGACGGGTCCAATCCCCGAAGGCAAACGCGAGGTATCACCTGGTTATTGAAATGTTCCATCTTGTAGGCGAAGAATACGGCTTTGTTTTCCGTATCGTCGGTGTACATCAGTGAAGCGATGCCTTTGTCGTCGTACGGGGATACCAGACGGTACAGATTGCCTAACTGGATGACGTCGCGTACGGACTTGTAGTCCTTGATGGCTTGTGCCGTTTGCTGGTATTCTTCTTTCGTCATCTTGCTGGGTTGCAATTCCATACCCAACCGCCCGCTCATGGCCACGTCGCAACGGAACTTGATGGGGATGATACGTCCCGTCTGGTGGTTGGGCGAGGCACTGATATGCTGTGCCATGGCGTTGGACGGATAGAAGTACGAGGTACCCCATTGCATGTAGATACGCTGGAGGGCATCCGTGTTGTCGCTCACCCAAAACTCGTCGAAGTAGGGCAGGACACCGTAACTGGCACGTCCTCCTCCTCCGCCGCAGGCCTGAATCAGCACGTCGGGATACTTGGTGCGGATGCGTTCGAGCACTTTGTTCAAGCCGCGATGGTATTCAATGTATATGTGCGACTGTTTGTCTTGGGGCAAATAGGTCGAGCCATAGTTTTTCAACTCCACATTGGCATCCCATTTGATATAGGCAATCTGCGGATGCTTGCCGAGCAAGTTGTCTACGATGCCGAACATGAAATCCTGGACTTTGGGATTACATACGTCGAGCAACATTTGTGTGCCGCCCCGTCCGTATTGCAAGGGCCGTCCTTTGACTTGCAAAGCCCAGTCGGGATGCTTTTCGAAGAGTTCGCTCTTGCTGTTTACGGCTTCCGGCTCTATCCAGATACCGAATTTGATGCCGTTCCGATCAGCCGTTTGGATGAGGTTCTCAAGTCCGTTCGGCAGTTTCTTCCGGTCTACTACCCAGTCTCCCAAGGAAGAATTGTCTTGTACGCGGCGGTATTTGTCGCCGAACCATCCGTCGTCCATGACGAACAGTTCGCCGCCTAATGCGGCGATGTCTTTCATCATCTCGGCCATGGCCGGTTCGTTGACATCGAGGTACACACCTTCCCAACTGTTGAGCAACACGGGACGTACCTGGTCGCCATGGTGCAGCATGCCGGCGTGGCGTGCCCAGCGATGGAAGTTGCGGCTGGCACCGCTCAGACCCTCTCCGGAATAGGTGAGAGCCAGTTTCGGAGTGGTGAATACCTCTTTCGGAGCCAGTTTGTATTCCGAGCTTTCGCTGTCGATGCCGGCAAAGACACGGTGTACGAAATTATTATCCGTCACCATGCGGATGGAGTAGTTTCCGCTCCAACAGAGGGCGGCTCCGATGACACGTCCTTCGTTCTCGTGCGGCTTCCCGTCGAGCGAGAACATGACTTCGGGGTGGTCGAGATGGCCGTTACGGGCACCGTCTACGTTTTCGATCATTTTGATGCCCGGGGTGAGCGGTTCGGTGGTCACGTGCGTTTCGGAAGCCCATGAGCCATGGAGATGCGAAATCCATACGTCGCCGCGCCGTATCAGAAAATGTCCGGAGTCGAAACGTTTCAGCACCACGGTTTTCTTTTCCGTGTGTGAAATCTCGCTCCACGTCTCAATCATGTCGATGTCGTTGTAAGCTTTGTAGTAGAGTTTCACTTGGAAAGGATAAACCTTGTCCTTCAGCGTGATGGCCGTGAGTCTGGCGTTGTCGAGGGTAGAGGTTTCCACCTTGTCCACAGTCAGGTCGGTAGTCCAGTTCCCGTCGGCATGTACGGCCTGCAAAGCAAAAATCTGGTGGGGCGGCTGGCCGAAAGTCGGGTATGCCGTGCGGTTCAGCCCGTCCCATGCATCGTGAATCTGGTGTATCTGGCTCTCTTCGATGCGGTCGCCGAAGTAGGCGAAGCGCAGGTCTTGCCCTTCACCGGCATGCAGAAGCAGGGACGTGTGCGGCGTGGAGACCAACACATTTCCTTCCCATGCCAGGCTATGCGCAAAAGGTAGCGCGCTGCATGTCGCAGCGGCTACCCCTATGATATAACTTCTGATTTCCATTTTTCTGTCTCAAGATTTATTCGGCTGTGATTTCCACCACGCGGCTGTAAAGCTTGTTGCCGGTGAGGAGGTTCAGTCCGACTTTCATCAGGTAATCGCCGGAGAATACGCGGTCGTTACCTTCGAGCGATGAGCCTTGGTTCGGCATCAGGTTGATTTCTTTCACGCGATACTGTTTGCCGGCATCCAATCCTTCCAGACGTACGGGCAGAATCTTCTCACCGTAGCCGGGATATACGTCGAATGCGAAGACTACGGCCTTGTTCTTGTCTTTGCTGACAAACTGGTTGGCTGCATGGCTGCGCGTACCGTCGTACGGAGATACCAGACGGTAGAGGTCGCCTTCCATGATGGCCGGACGCAAGCGTTTGTAGTTCTTCACGGCACCTTGGCAATAGGTAAGGTCGTCGCCGCTCATGTCGCTGAGCTTGATGTCGAAACCGAGCTTGCCCATCATGGCCACGTCCGTGCGGAATTTGATGCTCGCGTTCTTGTTCCATGTGGTCACGTGGGCGCTCATGGACTTGGCCGGATAGAAGAACGAGTAACCGTATTGGATGAACAGGCGTTGTATGGGGTCGGTGTTGTCGCTGGCCCAGAACTCTGTGAAGTACTGCAATGCCTCGTAGTCGATACGGCCGCTACCGCCGGAGCAAAGCATCATCGGCAGTTTGGGATATTTGGCCTTGATGCGGTCGAGCACCTTGTACAGTCCACGCACATAGTCCACATAGAGATGAGTTTGCTTGTCTTTCAGATACGGAGAGTAGATATTGGTAATCGGACTGTTGCAGTCCCACTTGAAATAAGCGATGCCCGGATATTTGGTCATCAGCCCGTCTACTACGCCGAAGACGAAATCCTGCACTTCGGGGTTGCTCAGGTCGAGCACCATCTGGTTGCGGAAATAATACTCATCGCGGTTGGGCAGGTGAATCACCCAATCTTTATGCTTTTCGTAAAGTTCGCTTTTGGGGCTCACCATTTCCGGCTCTATCCAAATACCGAATTTGATGTTGCGTTTGGCTGCTTCGTCTATCAGTTTCTGGATGCCATGAGGCAGCTTGTGCTGTGTCTCGTCCCAGTCTCCCAATCCTTGGGTGTCGCTGTGGCGTTCGTATTTGTTTCCGAACCATCCGTCGTCGAGCAGGAACATGTCCACGCCCAATTTTACGGCATCGCCCATCAGTTCTACCAACTTGTCCTCGTTGAAGTCGAAGTAGGTGGCTTCCCAGTTGTTGAGCAGGGTCATGCGGTCTTCCTGGCCGTCCTTGAGCTGGTATTTGCGTGCCCAGTCGTGGAAGTTGCGGCTGGCCTGTCCGCGTCCGCAGTCGCTGTAAGTGAAGTAGAAGTCCGGAGTACGGAACGTTTCGCCTTTGGGCAATGAGTATTCCGAGAAATACGGGTTGATGCCGGCAATGACGCGAAGGTCTTTCTTGTTGTCCACTTCGAATGTGAAACGGAAGTTGCCCGTCCATCCCAAAGTTCCTAAAATCACTTCGCCTTCGTTCTCCGAAGATTCTTTGTCCAAAGATAATATGAACATGGGAGGAGTGAACATGTTGGCACGTGCACCCAACTTCGTGTCGAGCACTTTCTTGCCGAAGTTCAGCGGAGTGGTGCTCATCGTGGCCTCATAAATCCAGTCTCCTGAAAACTCCGTCAGATAATAGGCCGGCCGGCTGAAGTGCAGCATGGCAGAAGCATAGCGTTCCAGTTTCAGCGGTTTCTTTTCCTGATGGCTGATTTCGGTGAAGGTTTTGATAATGTTTTCTTTGGCATAGGCCACATAATGCAACTTCACGGTGACGGGGTATTTGTCGTCCTGCAAGGTGATGACCGTTTCGTCCACTCCCGGCTGTACGTTCTTGGACGTGTGCGACACGTATTTGAGCAGCAATGACGGGTTGGCATCATTGTGGTGTACTTCGATGGCCGGTTCAAAATAGTCCTCCATGCCGTGGGTCAGATAAGCCTCGTTGCCTTTGGGCAAATGCTGCAAATCGCTTTCGTTAGCCAGGCGTTTGCCCAAATAGGATTGGTAAAGCCTGCCGTTGTCTGCGGCGCGGAGTACCAAACCGACTTGGTCCGTGTTGATTTTGATGAACTCGTCTGCTGAAACTGCTGTGGCCAGCGTGAACAGACATAAAGATAAAATAGCTTTAATTCTCATAAGCTGTAAGATTTGTTTATTGTTGAATGATGATTTACCAGTTGTCGGTACGGAAAGGCGCTACCGGCAGGTTGGTCGGTGTACGCAGGGTACACTCCGGATTGTCGGCCCATCCGTAACGGACGGCTACCGGCACTTTGACATAGTGTGAGTAGACCACCACTTCGTCGCCGTCCGTATAGGCCTCGGCGGGGTAGAACACATGGTCGGGCCCGGCAATGGTGAAGCCTTTGATGTCTTTGTTTTGTTCGAAGCGTTCGCCGATAGCAGGGATGGTGAACGAAATGCGTACCTTGCCGTTTTCTACCGTATAGTTGTCGTATACCGGTGCTTGGGCGGGTATTTTCTGTCCGTAGGTATCGGCCAGTGAGATGACGGCCAAACGGCGTGCCACTTCTTGCTTGTTCTTCGGGTGGATGTCGTGTGCTTCGCCGATGTCTATATTGGCGGCCATACCGGTGTGAGCCAGATGTTGTGCTTTGGATTGCGCCTCACGGAGGGCAGCCCAGGGTGAGTCCGCCTGTACAAGCTTGCGGTCCAGATAGTTGGCCAACTGTACGAAATAGAATGGCATGTCGGGTTGTCCGAACTGCTTGCGCCAGTCGGTGATAAGTGTCTGGAATAGGCTTTCATACTCTTCTGCACGTCCCACGTTGTTGCATCCCTGGTACCAGATGACACCTTTGACGGGATACTCCAGACACGGGTGAACCATGCCGTTGAAAAGTACGGACGGGAAAGATGAGTGCTCTGGATATATCGGTGCCGGTGGCATGTCGGCCAAGGAGCATCCTACACGGTATTTCCAGCTTTCGGCCAAAGACAGGGAAGCCTGGTCGGAAAGTTTGAGATTCATGTCTTCTGCTTTTCCGGCAATGCCGCCTTCGCCGCCGTTGTCGCTGACTTTGATGGCCAAGGTGTTCCTGCCGGCTTTGACCAGACGGGCCGGTACGGTGTAATGACGCTGTACGTTATAGCCTGCGCCACTGGCGATTTGTTCTCCGTTCCAATACACAATGTCTTCATCGTCTATAGTGCCCGGGTTCAACTGTAGGTCCTTTCCGGCCCAGTCTGCGGGGATCTCGATTTGCTTGCGGAACCAAACCACACCGTCGAAATTGGGCAATCCTTTGCCTTCCCAGTAACCCGGAAGCTCCATTTGCTGCCAGTCGTTGTCGTCCACGTTTTCCCCGACCCAACAAGCTTTACCGTTTTGGTATCCTTTGTCTATTTTGCTGATTTCGGCTTTCCACGATGCTTGTTCTTTTCCGTACTCAGCCATGATTTTGTCCCGGTCGAAACCTAATGCTTCCAACTTTCCGACTTTCTTTTGATATCCCATGACTTGTTTGAGGGATTCGGAAGAAGTCCAGGCTTCGGCCGGAGTTCCTCCCCAAGTGCAGTCGATGACTCCGACGGGGACATTCAGTTTCTGGTGCAGTTCACGGGCATAAAGGTAGGCCACGGCGGAAAACTCCGGAACCGTGGACGGTGAGCATTCTTTCCACCCGCCCATGGTGGATTCCACTTGGTAAGCATCGAGAGGAGCCACGGAAGTGCGTTTCTTCACCTGAAACAGCCGGATACCGGGATAGTCGGCAGCAGCGATTTCCTGTTCGTAGTTCTTTATTTTTCCCCATCCCGCTACCGGCATCTCCATGTTGGACTGTCCGGAGCAGAACCAGACTTCGCCTGCCATGACATTTTCCAATACGGTCTTTTTCCCGTCGGATAATGTGATGCGGTAAGGACCTCCGGCTGTCGGAGTGGAGACAGCAACCCGCCAGTTTCCTTGTGCGTCGGCTTTCGTTTCATAATGCTGATTGTTCCAGCTTGTTTCGATGCTAACCTTCTTGTTCGGTTTGGCTTTTCCGAACAAAGTCATGGTAGTCTGCTGCTGGATAATCATGTTGTCCGTGAAAAAGGCAGGTAGTGTGATTTTAGCCTGTAACGGGGTTTGCAAACCCGTGCAGACCAACACGGCACAGAAGCCGATGCGACGTGTAATGTTTTGAAACGTTTTCATTTTTTTTAGTTTAAATACCCGGACGGAAGTCTTTCAGGATGTCCTTCCGCCCGGATAATGTTTATAGTTTTTTGTTGTAAGGTTCAACAATGAGTTTGTACGAATCGTTTTGCAAGAGCGACTCGTCGAAGGTGATTTGGATGTTCTTCTTCTCGCCCGGCATCAATGTGAAATAGTTGTCGTTCATGAGGGCGGGAAGCAAACGTTCGCCGTCGGAAGCGCGTACGGCTTGTACACGTACGCCGAAAGCTACTGCGTCTGCTGATTTGGGCAGTCCGACCGTGGCCTGTATCGTTGCCTTTCCGTCTTTTCGTGCCAGTTTGGAGGATACGTTCAGTTTTACACCGGGGAGTTGGTTGAGCGCCTTGAAATTCGTACGTTCGTTACCTCTCCAGTAATTGTTCTCGGAAATCATCTTTCCGTCTTTGTCTTTTAAGGTCAGGCGGAGGAAATGCACGTCGCTCAATCCTTCAGAAGGTTTTGTGCCGCTCAATACATCCATGCTCCACAAAGAGTAACCGAACCACCAGCCTAATTCTATGCCCAACATACGTACGTAACGGGCTTTGATTTCTTCCGGGAAAAACACTTCGTTGATACCTTCACGTCCTTCTTCGGTCTTGTAGACTTCTGTCCAGCTCTTAGCGTCGTTGGAAACTTGTATTTTATAGGATTTGCCGTATGCGGCTTCCCAGTTCAGACGCACGCCGCCTACCGGCTTTTCACTGCCGAGGTCTACGTAAATCCATTCGTTGTCGGCACGGACTGCTGCCCAACGGGTATCGTCTTTGCCATCGGTCACAAAAGCCGGTTCGCCTTGGTTGGTCGAAGAGGCGTATGCCGGACATCCCAATGAGAGAATATCACGGTCGGTATTGAATTTGAGTTTGAAACATTGTGCTACGGCGTTGGACGTAGAATTGATGGTGGCCTTTTCGCTGTAGCGGGCTACAGGTTTGCCGTCCATGTTGTACACGGTGGCTTCGGCCGTCAGTCCGTCGTAGTCTTTTGTGGTCGTGTTGGCCACTTTCACTTCTTCGGTTACGGGATTCCAATAGATATGCACCGGCTCACAAGCTTGTTTGCATCCGAAGTACGCTCCCGTCAGGTCATAATAGTAGTCGTAAGTCTGCCATACCATGCTGGGATAAGATGCACCGCTCATCCAAAGCATGACTCCTGTGGCATCGTTCCACATGTGGTCGAGCCAACCTTCATAGAGAGCTTTGTTGCTTTCATAGCTTACCCATTGTGACTTCATACAGAACTCCTTTGCATCCTTCGCTCCGCCGTAGCTGTTCTCGATGACCGCCGTATGGCGCTCCGGTCCGGCGTTGAAAGCCATCTGACCGAAATAGTGGAGGTTCCACATGTCGTTGATGGGCCATAAATCTTTTTCGGGCATGAATTTCACGAGGCTTTCGTAATTGGGGACTGCCGCCGTACCGATTTCCGTGCGGAACCCCCATCCGCGTGTGAAGCCGCTACCCGACTTGCAGTCCGGATAAGCTGTGAAGTACCAGCGTTGGTCTTTGGCATCCCATGGGCCGCTTCCACTTAGGCCGCCATTGTTGGAGCAAGGTTGGAAATGTCGGTCGCCACCGTCGAACGTGCGTATGTTTTCAGCCATCCATCCCGTAAGGGGCGGTTCGGGTGTGCCTTCGTTGTCGCCACACCAGACGGCAATACAGGCATGATTGCGGAAACGTTTGATTTTCTCCATCATGTTGTTGTTGAAGACATTCAGGTCGTATGGCAGGTTAGGATTGGAGTTGATCCAAAAATCATCCCACACCATGATGCCGAGTTCGTCACAGCTTTCGTAGAACTGTTTCTCCGTGACCGAGCCGAGCCAGTTTCGTATCATGTTGAAGTTCATTTCTTTGTTCAGTTTGACCCAGGTGCGGATGTGTTCGGGATTGCTGCGTAGCATATATTCGCTCATACCCCAGTCAGACCCTTTTACGAAGACAGGGACGCCGTTGATGTATAAATGAAATACGCCATCCTTTTTATCGTATGAATATTGGCGTATGCCGAAACGGAATTCTTCGGTTTCGGAAGTCTTGCCTTCGTGGATCACCTCCAAACGGCAAGTGTAGAGATGAGGCTCGCCGTACCCGTTAGGCCACCAAAGTTTAGGGTTGTTCACGACCATTTGGGGAAAGTAGCGCTTGTCGAATTTGACGGTTTTGGTCTCTCCGGCTTGCAAATCTACTTCCTGACTGAAAGTAATGTTACCCGGAGTAATGGTACCTTTTACCATAGTTTTGCTTTGGGAGTCGCCATTATTGGTAACTTCGGTTTGAAGGGTAAGTTCTGCGAGAGAACGGGAGACGAGTTTCGACCTCATCCAAGGGTCGGTAATCGTGCTTTTCCCCGTATTTTCCAACCAAACCTTGTCGGTGATGCCGGAATTAAGTCCCGGAACGTAGGGCATCCAGTCCCATCCGCCGCTGGAAAGGTAATTGGGGCTTCCCTGATTGGCCAAAGGAGTGCGGGGAATATCGACTAGTACGGCCAATGTGTTGGAACCGTTGCGGTCTACTAATTGGGTTACGTTGAAATGTCCGCGGTGCATGAAACCGTCCAAATCTCCTAAGTGGTTACCATTCAGGTAAATTTGACCTTTACGGTTAATTCCGTCGAAGTTTAACCAGATGATTTCTTTGTCGAAATCGGCCGGAATCTTAAATTCCGTACGATACCAGAAGCTGCGGTCGTATTTCTTTCGGTCGACTTTCTGTATGTTGTCTCCGAAATTAGGGTCTTTTTCCAGTCCGGCTGTCACGTATGACGTAAAAACCGTGCCCGGCACGATGGCTTTGACGGCTTTAGGATGTTGATAGCCGTTTTGAATAAGTGGCCTGATGTCTTTTCCTACTTCTTCTTCGGGCATTACGGTCCAGGCAGCATTCTGAGTATCGCTATGCAGATAGCTTACTTGTGCGAAGGCTTGCAATGAGCCGAACGTGCTCCACAGCAACAGGCCGAATAGTTCTTTTGTTCTCATAATAGATCAGTGAATATTTTATTTAGTGACTACTTATAAAAAAGTCGGATTATTTTCCATCGACTGCATTGTAACTATTAAGTTAACCATGCAAATGTAAAGGATGAAAAATAATCCGACTAAAAGTAGTACTTCATAAAATACTACGTTTGACGCATTCCACTTTTTTTATGAGTTTGTCTTATTGCCTTGGATTAAATCTTCTATATTTATTTCTTGTGAATTCCGGACTTTGCTGCGGGTATTTGAGATTTGCTTCTCGAAATCCTTAGGCGTCATGCCGAACTGTTTGAAGAAAAGTTTACTGAAATAGGAGTGTGAACTGAATCCTACCATATAACAGATTTCTCCTACCCGGTATTTTCCGTCCTGAATGAGTTCGGCTGCTTTTTTAAGACGAATCAGTCGGATGAAGTCTATCGGAGACAAGTTGAATAGTGTCTTGATTTTACGTAGCAGGCTCGAACGGCTTAGGCACAATTCCTCCGCCATACGTTCTACGTTGAACGTTTCGTCTTTCAAGTTGGCATTGATGACTTCGATGACTTTGTTCATGAACTCTTCGTCTTCTTTGCTCATTTGCATATTCTGTACGGGGAAGAACGGCCGTTTGGAGAAAGCTTCGCGTTCTTTCTGTCGGTTATTGAGGAGGGACAGGATCTGTGCTTTCAAATAATCGTAGGAGAACGGTTTCTCGATATAGGCTTCGGCACCTACCTTCAGTCCCTTGACCTTGCTGTCTATGTCATTCTTGGCCGTAAGGAATATAATAGGTATATGGCATAGGTTGATGTCCGATTTGATGGCGGTACAGAGTTCGTAACCGTTCATTTCCGGCATCATAACGTCGCTGATGACGAGGTCTATATGTTCTTTTCGTATGATGTCGAGGGCTTCCTTGCCATTAGATGCTGTTTCCACGATGAAGAGCGGCGAAAGTCTTTCTTTCATGAAATTGCGTATGCTTTCCTCGTCTTCTACGATGAGGATGACATTGCCTTTGGTGTATTCATCAGCCGAAGTAGTTTCGTTGAGCGGAAGGTCGGCTTGGCTGAACGGTTTGTTTCCGTTGGCCATCATATCCTCCATGTTGAGAGGAACAGTCAATACGAACGTATTGTTGGGTTGACGTGTGTCGAGCATAAGCGTCCCCTTATGCAGCAAAGCCAAAGAACGCGCCAAAGCCAGGCCGATGCCGACACCTTGTTTTTCTTTCTTTTTCTCTGCCTCTTGGAAGAACGGCTCGAATATCTGCTCCGCTTTTTCTTCGGGTATTTTAGCTCCGTCGCTACATACGCTGACCGAGAAGTTGCCGTCATATTTACTCAAATTGACCGAAATCTGCTGGTTGCCGTATTTCAAGGCGTTATTGAGTAGGTTGCTCAGGATTTTGGTTATACCCTCCTTGTCGATACAAGCGATGATATCGTTTTCGAACTTCTCTACTTTCAGTTCTTTATGTTGATGGGTGAAAGTCGGCTCGAAACGGTTGACTGTCTCTTGCAGTAATTCGGATATGTTCACGACTTCGTAATTCAAGGTCAGTTTATTGGCGCCCATCTTCTGGAAGTCGAGCAACTGCGAAGCCAAGTTAAGCAACCGTTTCGTGTTTGTGGCAATGACATTCAGGTTCTTATTCAGTTTTTCGTCCTGAATGTGCATTTCCTGTATGATTTCCAACGGCCCGTTGATAAGAGTCAACGGCGTTCTGATTTCATGTGCTATTTCCGTGAAGAACTCTACCTTATTCTGATTGAGTTCTTTCTCCTTTTCTATTTCAAACAGTTTCTGTTGTTCGGAGAATTGTTCGTTCTTGTGTTTTCGATACCTGTAGAACCAGCCGCCGAACGCACAAATTCCTAATATGGCATAAATGATGTATGCCCATGTGGAAGCATACCAGGGTGGCAAGATGACAATGGTCAGCGAACGGGTTGCATATTGGGTACTTTCCGGTGTGCCTTCGTTCGTGGTGGCACGCAGGTGCAGAATATATTTGCCCGGTGACAAATTGGCGTAGGATATACTGTTTTCTGTTCTCGTACGTATCCATTGTTTGTCGATAGGTTCCAGCTTATAGAAGTATTCATTGGTCTGTGACGTAGAGTAAGAAAGCAAAGCTATATCGAAGCTGATATTGGCCTGATTGTAAGGCAATACAATCTTATCCGTCCCGATGATGCTCTGTTTGAGAGGAGAGTCGGGAGTATGCACCGTCACTTCTTCGTTGAAAATGGAGAAGCGCGTGATATAAATAGGAGGTACGGGGGCTGTCTGTTCCTTAATATTAGGATTAAAGGAAATCAACCCTTCTATGCTGCCGAAATAGAAATTACCGTCGCTGCCTTTTACCGCCGACTTGTAATTGAACTGATTGCCGCACAGGCCGTCGTGTACGGTGAAGACACGGATTTCTTTCGTTTCGGGTTTAAAGCGGACCAATCCCCTGTTGGTTCCGAACCATAAATAGCCGTAATCGTCTTCCAGTACTTTGTAGGCTACGTCGTCCGGCATGCCTTCTTCTACAGAGAATCTTGTGAAGTTGTCTTCCTTCGGATTGTAACGGCAAAGGCCGCCCCGGTCGGTGGAGAGCCAGACATTCCCTTTGCTGTCCTGCATCAGCGAACTGATGGAATTGGAACTGATGGAATGGGATTGGGTCTTGTTGGAAGCCCCGTCCTTATTCGTGTAATGTTTGAATGTATTGTCTTGGGGATTATACTTCCAGGCACCTTTCCCCATCGTGGCAAACCAGAACGTACCGTTCTTTTCCTGTAAGATATCGAACACCCATTGGTCTTTCAGTTCCGGGAGGGCTATAAACTTAAAGGTTCCTTTGGGAGCATAAAATACGCCGAAGTCCGAACCGGCCCAAAGCGTTCCTTCACGGTCCATGTAAAGCGCGTAAATGCTGCATCCGCCAGAGCCTACGTGAAGTTCGTTGTAGTTATAGAATGTCGATTTACCTTTGTTGTCGATGACTACCAGTCCGTCTTTGTAGAGACTGCAATATATATTGTCGCCATAAGCACTGACTACAATCGTAATGTGGGTGTTGAAGTTGGCCTGAGGGAGAGGATAACGCCAAATTTTATGGTCGTCGAGCGACATGACGTTGAGTCCGGCATCTTCGGTCCCGATCCAAAGGTTCCCGTGCCCGTCTTCGGTCAGTTCCCGAATCCTCTTGCTGGACAGGGAATTCTCCTGATAACCGGGCAGATACTTCCGGAAGGCGAAGGTGTTGTTGGGCAAATAGTTGACTCCACCGTACATCGTACCGATCCACAAACCTCCTTCGCGGTCGCGGTAAGCGGAATACACGATATTGTCGGCCAGACCGGAAGGGTTGAGCAGGTCTTGACTGAAGTGCTTGACGGATTGTGTTTTTTCATTGATGACATATAAGCCGTCGTACGTACTGGCATAAATCTCATCTCCATATACGATGGCAAACCGTGTAAAGGTATGTCGCAGGCTTTGCAATGTAATGTCTTCCAAAATGTTTTTCCGGACATCATATTTTTTAAGGTCGCCGTTTTGTATGCTCATAATCAAGAAATCTCCTTGCTGGCTCAGCGTGTTGATTTCCAGGTTCAGCAACGAGCGTCCCTTTGCATCTTCTTTTATCTGGACGAAGTGCTGGTTGTGGGCGTCATACTTAAGAAGTCCGGTATACCATGACACGGCATAAATGTCCCCATTGTCGCAGATACAGATGTTATGGGGATAAGATCCGTTAGGGAAATCGGAATAGCGGTAAAGTTTCTTTTCATCATAACGGAACACGCCTTGGCTTGGGGCGCATATCCAAATATTTCCTTTCTCGTCTTTCAATATGGTGGAAATCCAGGTGGTGATGGTCTCCCCTTTATCGGTTTGAGCGTCCAGGAACGTAAATACGTCGGCTGCCGGATCGTATTGAAAGACTCCTTCGTCGGTACCTACCCATAGAATGTGCCGGTCATCTTCGAATAAGGTTGAAATGTTCTGGTTGCTACGCTGAAGGGCATAGTCTTTGCAATCGAATTGAACGACTCGCTGACCGTCGTAACGGTTCAGCCCGTTTTTAGTCCCGAACCATATAAAACCATAACTGTCTTGTATGATGGTTTTTACGTTGCTTTGTGATAATCCGGTTTCGCTGCTGATGTGCATGAAAGAATACCCTTGCGAATCTTGTGAAAATGCGGGTGCTATACAAAATAAGCAAAGAGTGTACAATAAAAATAGGGTTCTTTTCATGATGTGAACTATTAGATTTGGTGCAAAATTAATAAAAATATGGATTAAACCTGATAAAAAGCTCTATATTTTATCGTTTTATTCTTTCCGGGTTCAGAGTAAGAAGGAAGAGGCTGTAGTTTTTTTAGGAATGGAAAGGCTTGCCGCTGAGGGCGGTTCTTGTGGAAAAGATTGATACAAATGCTTCAAACATTGTAAGCGATGCTTTATTGAGACTTCGCGGAACTGTTTTTTTTAGAATAAGGAGAACGGGATAAAACGTATTTGGAATGAAGTGCGTATTTTTGTGATTACTAAACAATCCGATGATATGAAAAAGAAGCTAAAATTTATTTTAGGTGTCCTGTCATGTGTCTCTGTGGTACAGTTGCCTGCTCAGGAAACAAGTTTATGGTATGATGCTCCTGCGGATGAATGGATGAAGTCCCTGCCCGTCGGTAACGGCCGCGTGGGAGCCATGGTCTTTGGTGGTGTAGACGAAGAGACGGTGGCACTGAATGAGTCCAGCATGTGGGCCGGGGAATATGACCCGAATCAGGAGAAGCCTTTCGGCAGGGAGAAACTTGACGAATTGCGGAAACTGTTTTTCGAGGGCAAACTGATTGAAGGAAACGGGATTGCCGGCCGCGAATTGGTGGGAACACCGCATTCTTTCGGCACCCATTTGCCGATTGGAGATTTGAAAATCAAGTTTGACTATACCGGAAAAGAGGGAGGCGTGGAGGACTATCGCCGTGAGTTGGACCTGACGAATGCCGTGGTGACGGTTTCTTTTAAGAAAGGGGGGACGAAGTACAAACGTGAGTTTATCTCCTCCAACCCTCAGGATGCCGTAGTGATGCACTTTACTGCGGATAAGAAACAGTCTGTTTCTTTTGATATGAGGATGAAGATGATTACGGCAGCCCAGGTGCGTACGGAAGGAAACCTGCTGGTTTTCGACGGACAGGCCTTGTTCCCCAAATTAGGTACGGGCGGCGTGCATTTCCAAGGGCGTGTCGTGGTGAAGGTAGACCGCGGCGAGGTGGAGGCTACGGGCGAGACGGTGCGCGTGAAGCATGCGGACGCCGTGACCATCGTAGCCGATGTGCGCACCGATTACAAGAACGGACAATATGAATCATTGTGCGAGAAGACCGTAGAGAAAGCCATTGCCCGTCCGTTCGAGACACTGAAGGAGGAGCATGTGGCGGATTATGCACCGTTGTTTGCCCGCGTGTCGTTGAAGTTGGCCGACGATTCCAAAAAATCCATTCCGGTGGACCGCAGGTGGAAGGCCCTTTGTGAAGGAAACAAGGATGCCGGCTTGCAGGCCCTGTTCTTCCAATACGGTCGTTACCTGACCATTGCTTCTTCGCGTGAAAACTCGCCGTTGCCCATTGCCCTGCAAGGTTTCTTCAATGATAACTTGGCTTGTAACATGTGTTGGACGAGCGATTATCATTTGGATATCAACACGGAACAAAACTATTGGTTGACCAATGTCGGCAACTTGGCCGAGTGTAATGCTCCGCTGTTTACCTATATTGCCGACCTGGCTCACCACGGTGCCAAGACCGTCCGCACGGTTTACGGCTGCAAGGGTTGGACGGCACATACCGTGGCGAACGTTTGGGGATTCACCGCGCCGTCTGAAGGCATGGGCTGGGGCCTCTTCCCGTTGGCCGGTTCCTGGATGGCGACCCATTTATGGACGCAATATGAGTACACTTTGGACAAGGATTACCTGCGCCGCACGGCCTATCCATTGTTGAAAGGCAATGCGGAATTCCTGTTGGACTACATGGTGGAAGACCCCAATACGGGCTATATGGTGACAGGCCCCTGCGTGTCTCCCGAAAATTCTTTCCGCTATCAGGGGTGGGAGCTTGGAGCCTCCATGATGACGACCTGCGACAAGGTGCTGGCTCATGAAATCATGTCGGCTTGCGTGCAGGCTTCCGACATTCTGGGCGTGGACAAGGCTTTTGCCGACTCCCTGCGTCTGGCTTTGGCCAAGTTCCCTCCGTTCCGCATCAATAGTTTCGGTGGTTTGTGCGAATGGTATGAGGACTACGAAGAGGCTCATCCCAACCACCGCCATACATCACACTTGTTGTCTTTCTATCCATACGCCCAAATCACGAAAGAGAAAGACCCGGAATTGACCGAAGCGGTGAGGACGACGATAGAGCACCGTCTGGCAGCCGAGGGTTGGGAAGACGTGGAATGGAGCCGGGCCAATATGGTGTGTTTTTATGCCCGTCTGAAAGATGCGGTGAAAGCGGAAGAAAGCCTGAACATCCTCATGACGGATTTTGCGCGCGAGAACTTGCTGACCATATCGCCCGAAGGCATTGCCGGTGCGCCGTTCGATGTGTTCATCTTCGACGGCAACGCGGCAGGTGCCGCTGGAATGGCCGAGATGCTGGTACAGGCGCAGGAGGGCTACGTGGAGCTTTTGCCTTGCTTGCCGGTGGAATGGAAGGACGGCAGTTTCTCCGGACTTTGTGTGAAAGGCGGAGCCGAAGTGTCGGCAGAGTGGAAAGACAGCCGGGTGGTGAAGGCTTCATTGAAAGCCACGGCAGACAACCTGTTCCGTTTGCAAGTGCCTGCGGGAAAGGACTACACGGTGCGCCTGAACGGGAAAAAGTTCGCGGCTAACCTGGACGGGAACCGTTGCGTCGTGGCATATTTAAAGAAAGGTGATGTGATAGAACTTAAATAATGGAAATCATGAAGAAACAATATTTGTGGGCTTTGGCTCTCTGTGGATTGGGGCATGCCGTTTCGGCGCAAGACGTGGCCCGTTATGTGGATCCTTTTATCGGAACGGGCGCGGTGGCGCAGAGCCTGAGTGGAAACAATTATCCGGGTGCCACCGTACCTTTCGGGATGGTGCAGCTCTCGCCGGATACCCGCGAAGCGCCGGACTGGGGGCAGGCTTCGGGATATGACTATAACGACAAGACGATTTTCGGCTTTTCGCATACGCGGTTGAGCGGGACGGGTGCTTCGGATTTCATCGACATCCTCATGCTCCCCATGAACGAGAACCGTAAGGAGTCGAGGTTCACGCACGAGAAAGAGGATGCCGTGCCGGGCTATTACCGTGTGCTGCTGCAGGACGACAGCATCAATGCCGAGTTGACGGCCACGCAACGTGTAGGCGTACACCGCTATACCTATTATAATAAGGAGAAAGCCTCCAAGGTTTTTCTCGACCTGGACCACTCGGCCAACAAAGGCAGTTGGGGACGGCGCGTCATCAATGCGCAGATACGGCAGGTAGGACCGTCGGCCATCGAGGGTTACCGCATCATCACCGGTTGGGGCAAATTGCGTAAAATCTACTTCTATGCGGAGTTCTCCCAACCCATCGTGGCTTCGAAAATGATGAATGACAACCGGACGCACCGGAATATCGCGGTGGTGAACGGCACGAACCTTAAGGCTGTTTTTGATTTCGGCCGGCAGGACGTGGTGGAATGCAAACTGGCCATCTCACCGGTTTCGATAGAAAATGCCCGTCTGAACCTGCGTACGGAGGCCGACGGAAAGTCTTTCGATGCCATCAAGTCGCAGGCATACGAAGCTTGGAACAAGGAGCTTGGGAAAATGCAGGTAGAGAGCGGGGAGCATGAGAAGGAGATATTCTATACGGCGCTCTACCATACCATGATTCAGCCGAATGTGATGTCCGACGCGAATGGGGAGTATATGGCTGCGGATTATTCCGTGCGCCGCCTGCCCGTGGGGCAGGTGCATTACAGCACTTTTTCTTTGTGGGACACTTTCCGTGCCGCCCATCCGCTTTACACGATGCTGGAACCGGAACGCTCCACGGATTTTGTGAACAGTATGATACGCCAATATGACTATTACGGGTATCTGCCGATTTGGCAGTTGTGGGGGCAGGACAATTATTGTATGATTGGCAACCATGCCGTGCCCGTCGTGGTAGATGCCATCTTGAAAGGGCTGCCGGGTATCGACGTGGACAAAGCGTATGAGGCCGTGAAAATGAGTCTGACAACTCCCCATCTCAATTCCCCTTTCGAGATTTGGGACCAATACGGTTACATGCCGGAGGACTTGCAGACGCAATCGGTGTCTATCACGCTGGAACAAAGCTTCGACGACTGGTGTGCGGCGCAGTTGGCCAAGCATTTGAATAAGGCCAAGGACTATGAGTTCTTTATGAAGCGTTCGGCCTACTACCGCAACCTGCATCATCCCGAGACGAAATTCTTCCAGCCCAAAAACAGTAAGGGCGAATGGATATTGCCTTTCGATCCTTATAAATATGGGGCAAACGGGGGGTATCCCTTTACGGAAGGAAACGGATGGCAATATTATTGGTATGTGCCGCAAAACATTCCGGATTTGATTGAACTGACGGGGGGCGAAGACGCTTTCTGCAAGCGTTTGGACGAGTTCTTTACATCGGACGAAACGAGCGGGGCGAAAAATGACAATGCCTCGGGGTTTGTCGGCCTGTATGCCCATGGCAATGAACCCAGCCATCATGTGGCCTATCTTTACGCCATGGCCGGTCAGCCGGCGAAGACCCAACAGTTGGTGGAGCACATCAAGCGTACCTTATACAATACCTCTTCTTCCGGTTATGCGGGCAACGACGACTGCGGCGAGATGTCGGCCTGGTATGTCTTCTCAGCCCTCGGTTTCTATCCGGTAAATCCGGCATCGGGAGAGTATGTGATAGGAAGCCCTACGGTGGATCATGCGGAAATCATGCTGCCCGGTGGAAAGAAGTTCACCATCGTGGTGAAGCGTAAGGGCGGAGCCGGTGCGGTCTATGTGAAATCCGTGAAGTTGAACGGACATAAACTGGATGGTTATGTGCTGAAACATGCCGACATCATGAAGGGTGGCACGCTGGAGTTTGAGATGGTGGCCCGGCCCAAAGGGAAAGTGTTGGATTTGCGATAGTGTAACAGGTGTGCGCTCTTCCTTGCGGTGGGGGCATCTGAAACGTATGAATGCTGCGTCCTGTCTTTTTGTAGCGGGGCGCAGCGTTTTTATTGCAAAAAGTTAGTCAGATAGCCGTTTTTTTCGTCTTGAGAAGTTCGAATTACGGTCAGATAAAGTGACTTTATTGCAAAAAATAAGGGTCAAAACCTCCTGATTCCGGTCTTTTTTCCTCTTTTCGGACCACTTTTCTGCTGCGAATGATTTTTCGTTTGGCTTAGATTGAAAAATCATTTGCCGCATAACTTTTCGGCTCTCTTTGCAGAATACGAAGATTTCCTTTGGAAAATGGAGGATATCCCCTCGGTTATCGCCCTTTTTTCATCTAATTGACGAAAAAAAACGGTAAGAAAAGTAATGCAAAATGTTTATGGAACCACTTAGATGCTTTCATTATTTTGTTTGTGTGCGGACAAATATTCCTGAAACGTTTCAGAATGTCGTCAAGACGCCTCTGCGGTTTTCAAAATGATAAAATGCCAATGCGCGAGAATACGTTATTTCCGTTTATTCCCGGCAACGGACGGAAATACGCGAATCTCGGCACGTTAGATTTGGCATTTTGACACTTATATTCAGAGGCCGGAAAGCTATAGACGTTTCTTGGGACTATAGGGTGGCTTCAACGACATGACGATTGTAGTATGTTAAGATAGCCGAAAACGATTGTAGGTTTTGTTATAAAGTGTCAAAGAAACACTTTACGTCTGTGGCAGGAAAGTGCAGTGTTATTTGTGCATGTAAAAATGATAAAATCGTGTATCGTCGTGCTTTATGAGCCGCTTTGAAGCATGAATTTCTTTTTTTGACGCATTCCTATCATTCGTATGGCTTCTTTGTGCTTACTTTTGTATTGCAATAAAATTGAATAGGTGTATATCGTAGAGTTTTGAAATGTTAAAACGAAGATATCATGGAAAGTTTAAGTGCTTTTGTTATGGATGTGAATAAAAGGAATGAGTAATAAATACGCAGTTTAATAATAATGAGATATGAGAAAACATAAGATTAATGACCTGAATGTTTGTCTTTGCGCTGCAGTGTGCTTGTCCTTGCTCGGTTCGTGCAAGGATGACTACATCTATGACGATGAAGCTCCAACTTGGCTGGGTAATAATATCTATGAGTATTTGGAACAGAATGGCCAATACACGAATTATTTGGCACTCGTGAAGGATTTGGGTTATGAAGAAACATTGCGTCGTACGGGCAGCAAGACTTTGTTCCCTGCCACAGACGAGGCGTTTGCTAATTATTTCCGAGCCAATGGGATGAATGGTAGTGGAGCGGAATTTGTGCATGGTCTTCCGGCCTCACAAAAACGCTATTTGTTCAATACTACGATGCTTAATATGGCATATTTAAGCAATATGTTGGCAAACGTTACTTCTGATGCTGATGGTTTGAGCGAAGGTACTGCTGTGCGTAGGACTTCCTCAGCGACTCTCCTTGACACTGTCCCTTATGTTTCTTATGCAGACATGCCAAAGACAAGTTTCTGGAAGCGTTTTGAGAGAAAAGGAGGTTCTTTTTTGGCAGATAACGGTAATCGAATGTCTGTATTCTTTACGCCACAGTATTTTTCCAGGATAAATTTGACGGAATCCGATTGGAACGTGATTTCCAAAGGGTGGGGGATGCCTTGGGACGCAAGTGGTTTCTATGTGAATGGTATCCATGTGCAGGCTCAAAACAAGGACGTGACTTGTAAGAATGGTTATTTGCATCTGGCCGACGGTGTGGTGACGCCTTTGCCGAATATGGCGGAAGCTATTACCTCCACGCCAGAGGTTTCGCAATTTGCTGAATTGTTGGACATGTTCTCTTTCCCTTATTATGACGGCATGGTCCAATCTAACTTGGCAGCCGCCTATGGTGGCGTTTTTAACGAGGATTCCACTGTATTTGTCAAACGTTATTTCAACCAAACGGATTTTAATTCCGATCCGGAGGGAAAGGTCGATATCAATGGCTATGGCACGTTGCTTTACGACCCAGCTTCGCATGCATACGGTGGGAATACAGACATGGCCATGATGCTTGTTCCTACGAATGAAGCCATGCAGGAATATTGGACATCGGAGGAAGGTAAATTTCTTGCTGATAAGTTTCCGCAGTGGGATAGTGTGTACACGAAAGTAATTTCTGCGTTTTTGCAGAATCACCAACAACGTTCGTTCAGCGGTGCATTACCGCACAATTGGGACATCGTGGCTGATAATGCGGGTTATGAGTTGGGCATTACCGAAAATGACATAGTAAAAACCATACCGGCAAACAACGGATTGATTTATGTGACCAACAAGGTCTTCGCACCTGTGGATTACCAAAGCGTGTATGCACCGGTGTTGATTTCCGATTCCACGACGATCATGTCTCCTGCTATTAAGAATGATGTGGATAATGATTACAACTTGAAATACCATTTCTATCTCCGTTCGCTTGACAGTCGTTACAATCTGTTGGTACCCACGGATCAAGCCTTGGCGGACTATCGTGACCCCATCACATGGGCCATTTGGGCGAATGAACAAATAGATAATCGCGAAATATGGTCGTTCCGGGTATACATGGGGCGTGTCGTAGCCGATGTGTATGCCGTGAATGAAGACGGAGCCAAGGGTGAACTCCTTCGTACGTTGGATGATGAAACGGGGGATGAGCGGAATCAAGTAAATGACCGGTTGCAAGATTTGCTAGACATGCACATTGTTGTGGCCAATGATGAGGCGGAGCCTCTTTCCGGTTATCTGGACGAAGGTGTTCAACCTTATTTCCTGACTAAAGGCGGTGCCGTGTTGCAGGCAGAAGGCGTTGGCGGTGCGCTGTCAGTCAAAGGGCTTGGAGATGTGGAAATGGGATGGCCCTCGGCTCATGTAATTGCGTTGGAAAATGGTGATCCTGCACGTTATGAGATGACCAATGGGCGTACGTTTTTTATAAACCGTATTTTGCAAGACTCTTATAAGTCGGTATATTACACGATGGCTGATGTTGAAACGCATGAAGCTTATGCGGCTTTCTATCAGTTGTTGCAAGGTGACGAACGCGTATGGACTTATTTTGAAGAAGATGACGATGTGGAGCCTATTTTTGATTTGAATGCCACGACTTCTTCGTCAGGGCTTGGTCCTATTGTGACTTCGTTTAATAATTTCCGTTATACGGTGTTAGTCCCGACCAAGGAGGCTTTGGACAGGGCTTTTGCAGAAGATCCGGAATTGTGGAATTGGGAGCAGATTGCTGCCGAAACCGATGCGGGTAAGAAGAAAGAAAAGACACTTTATCTGCTGAACTTCCTGCGTTACCATTTCGTGGATGGCATTCTTCCTTTGGGGGAGGGTATTTCTTATAACGGTTCGTATGCTACGGCGGCTCGCGATGAAAACAACCATTTTGTATATTTGAATGTATCGGGAAATGGCAGTCAACTGACATTTACTTCTGAAAATACGGGAACACAGGCTCATGTGGTAACAGAGGATGAGAGCAATTATAATGTGTTTACGCGTGATTATATCGTAAATAATAGCGACTACAAGGCGGCTACTCAAATCATAGCCTCCTCACATGCTGTCATTCATCTGGTAGATCATGTAGTAGATTATCGTTAATCAAATAATAATCAGACAGGTTATGGAAAATAAGATAAAATCAGTGGTGTTGTGGTTGGCTTTCTGCCTTTTGGCCGGGGTAGCCTATGCCCAAAGCGGTGGCGTGATTGTCACCGGTAAGGTTTATGCCGATGATGAACCGGATGGTTTCATCGGAGCCACCGTTGTGGAGCAGGACAAGAACGGACGTATATATTCATCTGCCCTGACGGATTTTAACGGAAACTTTTCATTAAAGGTGAAAGACCCGTCGCATTCTTTGAACTTCTCGTTTGTGGGTTATAAACGTAAAACTCTACCCATAGGAGCGCAGAGGAAGTTTGATGTGAAATTAGAGACACAGAATGTGCTGAAAGAGGTACAGGTTAAGGCGTCAAAGTTAGTGACGGGGGGCGGTGCGTTGGCTATTCCCGAACGAGAATATTCCGGGGCGATGCAAAAGTTTAATACAAAGGCTATCGAAGGGGTGTCCGTACCTTCTATCGATGATGCCTTGCAGGGACGTATTGCAGGTTTGGATATTGTGGCCAATTCCGGTGACTTGGGTAGTGGCACGGTGATGCGTATCCGTGGTATTACTTCTATCAATTCCAATTCACAGCCGCTTATCTTGCTGAACGGTATTCCTTTTGAAAGCAATATCGACGATTCGTTTGACTTCGCTTCAGCCGACCAGGAAGAGTTTGCCTCCTTGTTATGTATCAGTCCGGATGACATCGAGGAAATCACGGTTTTGAAAGACGGTGCAGCGGCAGCTATTTGGGGAAGCCGCGGTGCCAATGGAGTGATTGACATCAGGACAAAGAAGGGTGCAACAGGACCTACACGTGTAAGCTATTCCTATCGTTTTTCAGGTTATACTCAGCCTAAAGGTACGGAATTGCTTAATGGCGATGATTATACGATGCTCATGAAACAAGCTTATTTTAATCGTGCCCAGCAAGATTGTAATATCCCGGAGTTTAGCTATGACCGTTCACAGTTTATTTCTGCATACGGAACGGCCCAGGATTTTGAGAACTTTAATAATAATACAGACTGGGTGGATGAGGTGATCAAGCATGGTTTTACCCACGACCACAATCTTTCTGTGAGCGGTGGTGGTGATAAGGCCAAATTCCGTGCTTCATTCGGTTATTATAATCAGACGGGTACCATTATCGGTCAGGAGATGACCCGTTTTTCCAATCGTATGAATCTGGACTACAACGTAAGTTCACGGATGATGTTTTCTGCGGAATTTGCTATCACTTATACGGATAATGACAAGAATTATACGGACGATCCGTACGGTGAGGATAATTTATTGAACATCGCCCGTAAGCGTATGCCGAATGCATCGGTTTTCCGACAGGATACCAATGGAAAAAATACGGATGTATACTTCAATATCGCGCAGAATTCTCAATTGGATGACGCGCAGAAGAATTTGCGTAATCCTGTAGCTATCGGTAACCTGGCTTCCTATCAGCAGACAAGTATGCGTATCATGCCGACATTACGCTTACAATATGATTTCTTAGACCCGGCTGGAGAAGCCAAGCTTCGTTATTCGGGTTATATTAAGTTCGATTCTGAGAATGTGAAAGATACCAAGTTCTTGCCTCGTGAAACTACTTCAAAGAATTGGAACGACGGAAGTGTGAATAAGGCATACGGAAAAGAGAGTGAAGCTTCTTCTATCTATACTGCTCATGATTTGACATGGCAACCCAAGCTTCCTGATGCACATTCCTTGATGCTCTATGGCAAGTGGGAAATGGACATGGCCAATTCCAGAAATCAGGAGTTTGAACGTTACGGACTGGCTTCCACATCTGCTACGGACGTTACGAACTTGGGACACCTGAACACTTTTAAGAGTGAGCGGAGCGAAGGGCGTAATATGGCTTTTCTTTTGCAGGGGCACTATTTTCTGCTTGACCGTTACGTGTTCGATGTGACGGCACGTTGGGACGGTAGTACGCGCTTTGGACCGGGAAATCGTTGGGGCTTCTTCCCTTCTGCATCAGTGAAATGGCTTATCTCGGAAGAGAAGTTCTTTGATTTTGCAGATGATTGGATGGATGAGTTTGCTTTGCGTTTAAGTTATGGTGTAACTGGTAACCGTCCTGATTACGAGTACTTGCATTATGCCCGTTACAGTAGTTTCGGGACGAGTTACATCGACATTCCGGCTATTAAACCTTCGTCTCTGCAATTGACCGATTTGAAATGGGAACGTTCCACGTCATATAATCTGGGTGTGGATTTGAGCCTTTTCGATTGGCGTTACCGTTTGGTGGCGAACGTGTACCATCGTCGTACGGACGACTTGTTATTTAAAGACCAGTCTATCCCGTCTTCAACAGGATTTGGTTCCATATCCTATATTAATGGAGGTACGATGGATAATGATGGTTGGGAAATAGAGTTCAGTACGAACAATATGATAAAGCGTGGAGATTGGTCCGTAGATTTGAGCTTGAACTTCTCGAACTATGTGAATACCATCATCGATCTGGATGAAAATGTGTTGCATAATTACAATGCAGACTTTAATTACTCTAACGGCTCTTACCTGAACCGTTTCCAGGTGAATAACTCTTTCGGTTCCATTTACGGTTTCCGTTATAAAGGAGTGTACCAATACGATACTTACCAACCAGACAAACCGGATGCTACGGCACCAGTGGTGCGTGATGCAAATGGTAACGTGGTGTTAGATGGTTCCGGTGACCCCATTCCGATGTATTTCGCATACGGAACGACGAATGAATATCGTTTCCGTGGAGGAGATGCAATCTATGAGGATATTAACCATGATGGTACGATAGACGAGTTGGACATCGTGTATTTGGGTAACTCCAATCCGAAGTTTGATGGTGGTTTCGGGACGACCATCCGTTGGAAGCGTCTTTCATTGAACGTGTTCTTCAACTATCGCGTGGGAGGTAAGATTATTAATTACGGACGAATGTATTCCGAGAGTATGTATAATACGGAGAATCAATCAGTGTCTACGAACTGGCGTTGGCGCAAGGATGGCGATGTGACGGAAATTCCGCGTGCTCTTTTCCAGAGTGGATATAATTGGTTGGGGAGTGATCGCTTTGTAGAAGATGGTTCTTTCTTGCGTTTGAAACAGTTGACATTGAATTACTCTTTCGATCCTAAATTGTTGAAGAAGGCGCATCTGAATACTCTTAATCTCTCTTTGACGTTGAATAACATGTTTACTGTGACTAAATATACAGGGGCGGATCCTGAGATTTCACCGAATAATATCGGAGTGAGTGAGGATAAAAACCGTACGCCACGTTCGCGTTACTTTACGTTTGGCCTGACCATAGGTATTTAACTTTTAAAATAAATGTGAGATGAAAAAGTATATATATAAAATAGGTGCCTTCTTCCTAAGTTTGCCTTTTTTAGGTGTCACAGCTTCCTGTGATGACTGGTTTGGCATTATGCCGCAGTCTGAGATGGTGGCTGAGGATTTTTGGAAAGATGAGCAAGATGTGAAAAGTGCTGTAGGTGCTTGTTACAGAGCTATGCTAGAAGACGGCTTTATGCGTCGTTTGATTGTATGGGGTGAATTGCGTTCAGACAATGTGATAAATGGCTTGGGGACTGATACGGAAATAGGATATATATTGAATGCAAACCTGAACGAGGCTAATAGTTATTGCAAGTGGAATGATTTTTATACGGTCATTAACTACTGCAATACCATGATTCAAAACGCACCGATGGTGAGGGAACGCGATGCGGATTTTACGGAGGAGGACTTGAATCACTATTTGGCAGAGGCCAAGGGTATCCGTGCATTCTGTTATTTTACGTTGGCACGTACATTTAAAGACATACCTTATATGGAAACTCCTTATGTAGACGATACGCAAAGATTTCAAGTTGAGCAGACTTCATTTGAAAATGTGTTGGACACTTTGATAAGTGATTTGAAGACCGTGGAGGATGTGGCCGTGTCAGACTACGGTGATACCGAAGCATATAATCGCGGACGCATAACACAGAAAGCCATTTGGGCCTTGGTGGCCGACATGAGTTTGTGGAGGGGGAACTATCGTCAGTGTGTAGACTACTGTAATAAGATTCTGACAACGGCGACAAATCCGTTGAGCCTTCTTCCTGCTGATACCTATTTTAATACGGTGTTTGGGCCTGCAAGGGGAAACTCTGATGAAAGTATTTGGGAGTTGCAGTTCGATCCCAATACGACTAATGGGGCGGTCAGCACGTTTTACGGGAGTTCCAATAACCTTTCTCCGTTGCTGTCTTCACTTGATTTCGATGGACAGAATGGAGAGGATTGGTGGGGGGGCTTGGATATGCGCCACGCCCAGTCTTACGTAGAGGATGGGTTGTATATGATTAAGAAATATACTTCTTATTGTTATGCTACGGATTTTGAGGATGTGAAGGCCAATGATTTTCAGTATGGAAATAATGAATCCAATTGGATAATTTATCGTTTGGCTGATGTGTATTTGATGAAAGCCGAAGCTTTAGTTGAACTTGGTGACATTGCCGGGGCTGTTGACATGGTTTCTTATACCTATGATAGGGCACATCCGGATTTGGAGACTGGAAGTTTGAAGGCTCAGTATCCGGCATCCACTTCGCAATCGGTAATTCGTGATTTGGTTTTCGATGAGCGTCAGCGTGAATTCCTTTTTGAAGGCAAGCGTTATTTCGACATTGTACGTCGTGCGCGTCGTGAAGGTAGTGTGACGGCCTTGGTTAATACGTACTTGTTGCGCAAATATGTGGCTATGAGTTTGAATCAAACTACGGTGCTCAGCAAAATTAACGATATTGATGCCATTTATATGCCTATCCATCAGGATGAATTGCGTTTGAATTCCTTGTTAGAACAGAATGCATTTTATAAAACTTCGGAAGATATCTCTAAAAATTGACGATTATGAACAAAATACATAGATTATTCAAGTGGGGACTGTGGTCGGTGGCGGTTTTGTGCCTCTCTGGCATGCAGATGTCTTGCAATAGCGATGATATTGATGCTGATGCCATGTACACGTTTACGGGCGAGACGGTGGCATCGTTTTGCCAGAACGATCCAGAGTTGTCGGACTTTTACCAACTGATAACCAAGTGTGGGGCAGATGCTTTATTGGAGGTTTATGGCCACTATACTTGTTTTATACCCAATAATGATGCCATTGCCGCTTATTTATCGGAGAACAATAGGTCCTTGGATGACATCACGGTCGAGGAAGCGCAAAAGATTGTGTACAACTGTGTTATCAGAGGTACTGCGGAATATACTTCACAGGAGTTTGTTGCTGGTTCTTTGTCTTCTATGACTTTGTCTGAGCGTCATTTGATTCTTTCGTTTACTACTTCAACGGATAACAGACGGGAGATTTGGGTAAATGGACAGGCTCGTGTGGAACGTTTAGATCAGGAAGTGCACAACGGAGTAATCCATGTGGTGAACAAGGTTATCCAACCTTCAGAAATGACTCTTTTGGAGGTGATGCAAAATAATGAGAACCTGACTATATGGGCTATGGCTTATGAGGCTTCCGGTTTGAATGAAGGGATGGAGAAACTTTATGATGAAAGTTATGTGAATACTTATGGGTCGGATATGTATCAATATGGCGACTATAAGTTGCATGTGCCGACGAGCCGCCGTTATGGTTGGACTGCTTTTTGCGAGCCGGATGAATTGTTGAGGCAGGCAGGAATTACGGGTAATACTCGCGAAGAGATCTTGGTAAGTTTGGAGAACTATGCTCGTACGTATTACGGTTCTGAGGATTTGGGTAATTATAGGAGCGAGAAGAATCCGTTACATCGTTTCGTCGCTTATCACTTGCTGAACCGTCAGATGGCCACGAATGACATGGTGTTCGATACGCCGGCAGCATTGATTAATCCGACGTATGCGGATAAATTGGTAGAATATTATGAAACCATGTACACTTATCGCATCATGGAAATCAAGGCCGGTAATAAGATTAACCAGCAATCCAATGGAGATTATGTGGGCATAGACGAGGCGAATAGCAACATCGAAGCATTGAACGGTTACATTCATACACTGAAGAATATATTGGTGTATGACGACGCGGTAATGCGTAATGATGTATTGCACAAACGTATCCGTTTCGATGCCATGTCATTACCTCCACAGTTGACTAACAATAATATTCGTTGGCATAATGTGGATATTTCCGATGCAAATGGATATACGGTCACTCCGGATTATTGTGGGGAGTATTTTACATTTAACGATGCTTGCTCGTGTCTGATGTGGGGAAGTCAAGGGTGGGCGGCTTTCCAAGGTGACGAAATCAATATGAAGGACAATTATGACTTCACTTTGCGCTTGTTGCCAGTTCCGCCTGGAAATTGGGAGTTCCGTATCGGCTATAATGCCGAAGGATGGCGTGGTATGGGACAAATCTATTTTGATGGGGTTATCACAGGGACGCCTGTTGATTTAAAAATCGGAGACGTGCAAGGCGATGCCCGTACGGGATGGGTGGCCGATGAATCTACTGCGGACGATGGAGTGGAAAATGATAAGATGATGCGTAATTTGGGATACATGAAGGCACCAGAATCTTGTTGGTATGCACATGATAACATTCCGCTTAGGGATTGGTATAAAGCTTTGCGTTACATTGTAAACCAGTATAGTTTCCAAGATTATGGGGCACATAAGTTGCGTATGCGTAGTGTGGATTTCGCAGGTCGTGAATTTTCCATTGACTATTTCGAGTTTATCCCGGTGGATATGATTCGTGATGAGGATCGCTTGTAATAACTATTAAGAAAGTAAGAACAAATGAAACAAATAAATAAAGGAATCATCTGTTTGTTATCGGGGATGGCGTTGTTCGTTTCCTGTAATGACGAGTGGGATGCGCACTATGACCGGAATGGTAGTGTACCTCAGGTCAGCTTGATGGATTTGCTCCGTAATGATGCATCGTTAAGTACTTTCACGCAAATAGTGGAGATAACGGGGACTGATAGTTTGCTTGTATCCGATCAAACCTACACGGTATGGGCACCAGTAAATGAGGCTCTAACAAATGTGGATATGACAGACCGAGCTGCCTTGGAACGTTTGGTGAAAAACCATATTGCTCGTTACACTAACCCTACTTCTACGCAGCCTGGAAAGTATATTTATATGCTTAATGGTAAGCGTATGGCATATGATGATGCAGAGTCGTTCAATGGAACATCTTTGGAGGATGGTAATGAACGGGCGATTAATGGTGTTTTGCATAAGTTGAGGGACACTATTCCTTACCGTTATAATTTCTATGAATATTTGTCTGTCTATCCTGAGTATTCCAAAGTGTATGAGTTCATCAATCGCTTCGTGGAGAAAAGGTATGATGCGTCAGCTAGTGTAGGAACGGACTCAGTGTTTGTGGATTATAACCCGATGCTTTATTCTTATTATTATGGTATTGGGCATATCGATGATGAAGACTCACTCTATACTATGATTTTGCCGGATAACGCGGCTTGGGATAAAGCTTATGCTCATATCAGTCCTTATTTTACAACATATAATGCAAACGAAGCTGTGGCAGACTCCATTCGCGATGTGCAGACAGGGCAAGCTATTCTGAATGGCTTAACATTCAGAGGAAAGGTCGATGATCCGGCATCAAAGGATTCTTTAGTAACGGTTACTGGAAATGTGATTTATCAGACAGGCCGTTATTTTGCACCTTATACGAAACTGGATGCTTCCAACGGGCTGATGTACTTAGCGGAGGGGGATTTGATTTTGGATGATACTTGTACTTGGAATAAAGAAATTCTAGTGGAAGCTGAGTATTTGAATGGGCGGACTACGAGTACCAGTACGAGTGCTTACGTGCGCAATACTGATGTAAATAGTGCCGTGCAAGGCGTGAGCAACAATAGTTATTTGGAGGTGACCAATGCTACAGGTACGGCGGAAGTCACTTTCGAAATTCCTCAGATTTTGGCTGGCAAATATGACGTATATGTGGATTTTGTTCCACCTGTCATTGACGGAGTTGCTTTGGCCGAGGAAAAAACGCGGCTGGAGTTCCGTTTGGTTTATCCGCGTGCAGACAGAAATGGTACTTCTAATATATCGCGTGACGACGATGATGATCCGGATTTGATTATCGGCGGGGACAGCGTTGGCGATAACAAAGTGAAGACTTTGAAAGTTTGGAGTGCATTGGAGTTGCCCGCAGCCAATTATTATGATGGAATGTGGTTTATGGATGAGAATAATTCCACAGATGACGTGAATGTACGTACAACGCTTCGTATTCGCACCAATGTGAAAGCTTCGGAGGTAAATGTGAAATATCGTCGTCGTTTTCGAGTAGACCGTATTCGTTTTGTGCCTGTACCTTGATTTGTTAATCCTTAAAGCATGATGAGTTATGTATTCTATATTTAATTCTTATTTGTTGAAACTTACGGGAACTGTGGCCGGTTTAGCTTTCTTCTCTTTTGCCTTAAAGGGCCAGGAGACGGCTCACGTAGACTCGATAAAAACCGGGCAGATTGAAAAGGTTCAGATGCCTTACCATGTGAAGGGGCGAGTAGTAGATGCCGTGACGGGGCTGGGCTTTGCCGGTGCTCGTATTACAACTCCTGATGTAAACGTATCAGCGATGACTGATGAAAAGGGTGACTACGAGATAGGATTGCCCGATTTGCGGGTACCGCTTTATGTAGATGCGCCGGGATATTCCCGACAAGTGGTAGCCGTTAAAGGGCGTACAGAAGTGAATGTGTCGCTCTATACCGTACCGGGGCATTCTTATTATGACGATGAAATGTCCGTGTCGGACGGACGGGTTGTGGTGGACGGTTTTACGTCAAGCGCGTTAAGCATGACGGAAGATATGAATTCTTTATTGGCCGGTCAGATGCGTACGTCTGCCCGTTCGGGTGAGCCTGGGGCAAGTGCTTCCTATTTTGTGCGTGGTTACAATTCTTTAAATCTTTCTTCCCAACCTTTGTTTGTGGTGGATGGTGTAGTTTGGCAGATGCAGGATGAGGGTATCTCTATTGTGGATGGTTATTACAATAACCCTTTGACTTTGCTTGACCCGTCAGACATAGATAAGGTAACGGTATTGAAGAATGGTTCAGCTATTTGGGGTACACGAGGAGCAAATGGCGTTGTGTTGATTCAAACTAAGCGTGCCGGAGAGATGGCGACGAAGATCGATGCTAACATTTCTTTTGGATTTCAGACACCCTTTGAGACATTGCCAGTAATGGGAGCTGATGCCTACCGTCGTTATGCCACTGATGTTATGTCTGGTATGGATCGGCATGAAGTGGAAGATTTCCAGTTCACGAATGATGACCCTTCGCGGTCTTTTTACCGTGCTGTACATAATAATACTGATTGGATGGATGAAATCAACAAAACAGCTTTTATCCAAAATTATGGTATATCTGTGTCGGGTGGTGACGACATAGCTCTTTACCGTTTCTCTTTGGGGTATGCTCAAAATAATGGAAACATAGATGGAACAAAGTTTGATCGTCTGAATGTGCGCTTCAATTCAGACATCAAGTTGACGGACGAATTTAAGATATTGTTCGACATCGCTTATACGCAGACCGGACATAAGGTGACTTTTGATGGATTGGATCGAATGCGCTCACCGTATTATCTTGCATTGGTAAAGTCGCCACTTTATTCTCCTTATCAATATAATGAGAGTGGTTCTTTAAGCGGTCGTTTGACGGATGTGGACGAGTTGAATTATGGTAACCCGTTGGCTTTGTTGGAGAAAGATAATATGCCGACACTCGATAAATATCGTTTCACGCTGAACCTGCGTCCGACTTACCAAATTACCGACCGTTTGGAAGCTGCTGCTCTTTTCGGTTTCTCTTATGATAAGGAGAATGAAGATTTGTTCATTCCGGATGCAGGCGTAGCGAATGAGCCGCTTTACAATGATTTGGGTGAAGTGTATGCTACGGCATTGAACGAAGTTCGCAGTTCTATGGCTCGGCAGACTTCCCTTTCGTTGGACGCTTATTTGAAATGGGATATTTTGAAAGGATACCGGCACAATCTGTCCGCAGCCTTGGGCTATCGTTTTTATAACGACTATTTCAAATATACATATGGTCAGGGCTACAATACGGGTTCTGACTATATGACAGCTTTGTCCAATACGACGAGTGACTTGCGTTATCTTTTCGGGACGGAATACATGGATCGTAACATGTCTTGGTATTTGAATGCGGATTATGGTTTTATGAACAAGTATTTCCTGAATATCGGAATGTCGATGGAGACTTCTTCTCGTTTCGGTAACGAAGCCGGAGGAATAGACTTGTGCGGTGTGTCGTGGGGATATTTCCCGTCGGTCAGTGGAGCTTGGCTCATTTCTTCCGAGAAATTCATGCGTAATGTGGATTTTATCAACAATTTGAAGTTGCGTGTGGCCTATACGATGACGGGTAACGGTAATTTGCCTGTTTATGCCAACCGTACTTATTTCACTTCTTCTTTGGTGGCTAATGATGCTGTGGGCGTGGTATTGAGCAATATCGGGAATGAAAAGTTGAGATGGGAAACCACTGGCCGGGCTAACGTAGGATTTGATTTTAGCATTTTGGCGAACCGTTTGAACATGAATATCGACTATTTCTATTCCAAAACGAAAGATTTGGTGACGCTCCGCTCTTTGAACGAAGAAGCTGGTTTACAGTATTATTATGACAATAATGGTGAAATGGAGAACCGGGGCTTTGAGATTGCAGCTAATGCTCGTATCGTGGATACGAAAGATTTCAAGTTCAATGCAGGGTTGACCGTAGGCCATTATAAGAATAAAATTACGTCCTTGCCCAATGGCAGTTTTACTACGGAAGTAGCCGGAGGAACGGTATTGACTACGGAAGGACAGCCGGCAGGTGTGTTTTATGGTTATCAGACCGACGGGGTGTATGTCACAGCGCAGGAAGCTGCGGATGCCGGACTTGCTATTCTTTCTTCTTCGGGTCAGCGTATTCCGTTCTCGGCTGGCGACATGCGTTTCGTGGATCATTCCAAAGACGGTATCATCGGGGAAGATGACCGCGTGGTCATCGGTGACCCGAATCCGGATATTTATGGTAACTTTAACTTGAACTTCCGCTGGCGTGATTTGGAACTGGGAGCACTTTTTACTTATTCTTTGGGTAATGATGCCTACAATGCCTTACGTGCCAACTTGGAGTCGGGCAACAGTTTGTCCAACCAAAGCATAGCCATGGAGAACCGTTGGATGGCAGATGGCCAAGTGACAGATATTCCTCGTGCCACTTATGACGACCCGATGGGGAATGCCCGTTTCTCAGACCGTTGGATTGAGGATGCATCCTATTTGAAATTTAAACGCCTGATGTTGTCATACCGTGTTCCGGTACGTTCCACTTCATTCCTGCAAGGAGTATCGGTATGGGCTGCAGTGAACAATCTTTGCACGCTGACGAAGTATTTGGGTACGGATCCTGAATTTTCATACAACCAGTCTGTGCTTTACCAAGGTGTGGATGCCGGGTTGACACCACAATCTCGTTCGTTTCAGATTGGGGTGAAATTGAATTTGTAATGCAAAATAAGAAAGTGAATATGAAGACATTTATCAAAAACTATATGAAAGCTGTGGGTGTCGTTTGTGCTTGTATGGCAGCTTTCCCGGCCTGTACGGATATGATGGAGACAGATTCTACTACGGTGGGTTTTGAGGAGGACAACCGTTTGGATTCTCCAAATGATTCCCTCTATTCTGTGTTGGGTATCCTTTCGCAGGTGCAACGTTTGGGCGACCGTTATGTGTTGCTGGGAGAGTTACGTGGCGACTTGATGGAAGCTACTGCGGATGCCAATGTAGACATTCAGGAGATTTCCAATTTTAGTGTTTCATCGGGTAATGAATATGCCTCGTTTTATGATTATTACAATGTCATTAATAATTGTAATTATGCCATTGCGAAGATGGACACGAATATTGTGTTTTACGAAGATAAGGTTATGATTCCCGAATATGCGCAAATCAAAGTCATCCGTGCTTGGACGTATTGGCAACTGGCCTTGGCTGCTGGGAAAGTCAGTTGGATTGAAGAACCCGTGTTGAGCTTGGAGGCCGCACTCAAGGAGTATCCGCAGAAGGGGCTTGAAGATTTGGCACAGTTGCTCATTGACGATCTGACTCCGTATGTGGGTGCCCGTGCATTGGATTATGGAACGATTGACAATTTTGATTCTCGCAAAATGTTTTTCCCGGTAGATATGGTGTTGGGGGATTTATACTTGTTCTTGGGGCGTTATGCAGATGCTGCTACAGCTTACTATCGCCTTATTGATAAGCGTAAATTGACTCTGACCGGTGCTAATGGTTACTATTGGGATAATGCCGCTCGTGGGAGTGCATCCGGGGCGTGGATTTCAACTTATATAGATATGGGCTCCAACGAATTGCTTTCTTCTTTGGTTTACAGTTCCCGTCCGGATTCTTACCATCCGCAATTGGTACGTTGGTCATACAATGAAGTCCCGTCGATTGTGCCGGCAATTTCTTTTGTGAATTGGATGTCACGTGTGTCACATTTTTATGCTGCCGAGAATGCAACTCGTATACAGGGATTCTTTACGGGGGATTTGCGTGGACAGATTGAATCCCCGAACGGTGCTATTGCATCCATCTCTTACAGTACCAATGGTGTAGGAGATTATAAGGGTGCGCTTATTGATAAATTCTATTCTTTGTCCGTATCCGGTGGGGTAGAAGATCCGGAAAATGAGGTTTTGGGAGGTTTGCGTTATGTGCGTAATTTGCCGGTATACCGTGCGTCACAAGTTTATTTACGTTTGGCTGAGGCTATTAACCGTTATGGTCGTCCGGCAACGGCTTTTGCTATATTGGCTTACGGGTTGAACAAGACGACGTTGGTCAATGCTTCGAGAATTCCTGTAGGTGAACGTACAGGGGAGATGTTCTTGGATTTTACATCAGATACGTATGATAATAATGTGGGGACTGCCACTCGTGGTCGTGGCCGGGCTATTGGCTATACCGGTTCGGATTATCTCATTCCGGATTATACACCGTATGATATAGTAACGGAAACAGATGAGGAAACGGGTGAGGAAGTAGAAAGAAAAGTGATTTCTACAGATCCTGTCCGTTTAGCTGCTGCCAAAGCTGATTCTATTGAATATGTAGAAAACTGTATCATTGATGAGATGGCCGCTGAGACGGCTTTTGAGGGCAGTCGTTTCTTCGATTTGATGCGTATTGCACGTCATCGTGGACAGTGGCCAGCTTATGCGGCCGAAAAAGTAGCCGCTCGTTTCAAAGACGGCGGAAGTAACATACAGGATCGGCTTATGGACGAGAGCGTATGGTTCCTGAAATAAAAACGGGGTATATTTGTCATTAAAAAATGAATTATAAATATAGGAGAAGAATATATATGAAAAAACTTGTAGTTAAAATGGTATTAGGCTGTGCCGTATTGGGCAGTTTTCAAGAGGTGCAAGCACAAGACCCTTTGTCGTTCAAGACGGATTTCACTTTGGGTGACATGGGGGGATGGCCAAGCCACAGGAGTCGGGCGTTTGTGGCCGACTTTAACAACGACGGATTAATGGATATGTATCTAAACGGTACATCCGAAAACAAAGGTTGGTCGTCACGTGGTGTATTGGTCAAGAATTTGGGAGACCGTCAGTTTGAAGGCGTATATGATGCTATCTTTGAGAATGACACAACGTATAATAAGGTTTATTCCAAGGATACAATTTGGATAGATAAGGACAACAACGAATATGAATTGCAAGATTCTATTTTCGATGGTAAGGTGGTCATGGATACGGTGGTCAACGAGACTTTTGTGGGTATGGCTAACGGGTTACCGCGTACTGCATTCGGCCAAGGCAGTCAGCCTATTGATTTTAATAATGACGGTTTAGTGGACTTCATTATTCTTAATACTGGTGGAAACGATACCGGTACATCTCAGGGTTATGTGTTAGTGATTAATAAGGGGAATTGGCAATTTGAGGTTTTGGAAGATTCTTTGCTTGCGAGTATCGGGGGCTTGTCTTCCAATACGAGTGGTGACAAATTTAATGAAAATACCCCTTACGGTTCATTGGTGACAGGTGATTATGACAAGGATGGCTTTACGGACGTATTGCTTTGTGGTAATGGTCCTGCAGGACGTTATACGATGCTGTTGCGTAATGTGAACGGTGACCATTTCGAAGAAGCGCGAGTGTTTAATCCGTTGCCATTTGACGAGGAACCAACAAAGATGGGGCTTTTTGAAGAGACGGAAGGAGGGATAGATCCTGATACGGGGCTCGAAGTTGACGGGGAATATACGGAAGTGCCTACGAAGCGGCCGAAACAGATGTCTCACGGGTCGGTGGTATTCATTGACTTGGACGGAGACGGTTGGTTGGATATTGTGACCACCGGTTATTGTGACGGTCGCGACAACATGACGGCTACGGGTGTGGAACAAGGCGGAAACCAAATCCGTTTCTACCACAATTTACAGAATGGTGAGTTTCAAGATGTGACCAATTCGCCATCTTTAATTGAAGCGGCCAGTCAAGTCTTGGATGCTTATGGCATGACCAAAGATGGTACTGTGGCTGATGTTTTCCGTGCCTGGGGATGTGAAGAAGGTATTACCGTAGCTTTGGACTTCGATCAGGATGGACGTACAGATTTGATGCAATTAGGTACACAAGGCTGTTCCAACGGTTGGGGAGGCCAGCGTGATTTGAAGCAAGCCAACTGTTTGCGAAACATATCGGATGGGGATGGTTTCCGTTTGGAGGAAATTCCGACTGATATAACTCCAGCCGCGATGGCTTCTTGTTATCGTTTTATTTGGGTTGATCTCAATGGGGATGATTATCCCGATTATATGACAAATGGATGGACTTCTAAAGTCAATCCTGCCACGGGGGAAGCTGCCGGTTGGGGACGTTTTGTGGATTTAAGTGATAATAGTACGACTTATAATACTTATTTCTTTAATGATGAAAGTAATGAGGTGTTTGGCGGTTATTTGGCTAAAAGTGAACCGAGTGTGAATAATTTCGGAGATTTCGATAATGACAATAACATGGAACTCCTTACTTCGGATTATACCGGTAGTCCGGACAACGGGCGTAATGATCAGCAGGTCATCAGTTGGAATAACTCAGGTGTGGAGTTTACGGCTCCTAATGAAATAGGTGAAATCACGGCTACGGCTGAGAAGGGGCGTGTATTGGTAAAATGGGAAGCTTCAGAGATGAACAATGGTAATGACGCGATGTTCAATGTTTATATTCAGAATAAGGAGACTGGTGCGATGCGTATGGTTGTACCGGCTAATATCGAGACAGGTAAACAGTTGTCCTATGCTATGTTCGGTTGCTATGTGAACACTGGCAATGAGGATGGTGAGGCGTCCTATTTGTTCGACAAACTTCCTATGGGTGAATATATTGTGGGTGTACAGGCTGTGAATTACGCTTATCAGGCTACGGCATGGAACACGACAGAAGTGACAGTGTCTGAGAGTGATTATGATGGTGTGGCTTCACAGGCTGTGGCACGGGGTATGCAAGTTGTAGTCAACGGTGATGCTATTGTCGTGACGAGTGCTGACGATATGCAAGTGAATGTGTATAATATGCAAGGTGCTGAGGTAGCTTCGGGAATGACGAATGAAGCCATTACGGTACATTGTAAGGGAGTACTTATTGTAAAAGCCGATGGTAAGATTGCCAAGATAGTGAAATAGTATCGTATATGACGGAGATGAATTATAGTCGGTTTATACGACTTTAATATTATTTATTTTTATAAAATACAAATAATAAAAATATTAATATGAAAGCTTTAGCATTAAAAGGAAGGGGACTTGGTGTAGTACTAATGATGCTATGTTTTATCTTTAGTACTTGTGATTCAAATGTCTTTGAAGAACTTCCGGAATCACAGCCTCAAACTAATGTGAGTAAGAAAGGTTCTATGTATGATTACCTTTATGCAGAAGTTAAGAATGTAAATTTTGCTAAGCATCCCAGTGAGTCTTTGCGTGTTTATCCTTTTGCTGGAACGGGTGAGATAACCCAAATACCTCAATTGGAGGCAACTATACTGTATCGAGTTCCAGATCCTGATTCATCTCGTATGACTGTAGTTTTGAAAGTATATGATCGAAATGATGTAATGGACTTTCCTATAAACTCTTTCGATGGGCGTATTGTACCAGGACGGATATACATGCCTTGTTCGTTTGCTTTTGCTTTTTTTGAGTCAGATTATCCATCAGTAGAGAGTTTTAATGTAGATTGGTATAGTGCCAAGGTCGTATGCTATGACGATTTGGAGTTTTTTAAGAAATATCAAAAAGATATAAAGAAGCACAGTTTAAGTGATTAACTGTGAATTAGGTTAGGTTGTTTGGCCCGGGACGCCTGTGAAGGTATTCCGGGTCTTTTCTTCTATCGGAGGTTCGGATTGTGCCCAAGAGTCCTGTTTGTTAAGCCAGTCCTGCGTCAATACCGCTGTTTTTTGGAGTAAATGGATTTCGTAAGGACGTTCCGTGAGAGTTATTTTTGTAGTCAGAAGATATTGAATAAAATTATATAGTTTGAGTTTTTAAAGAATAAGGAATGAAAAAGAAGTTTTTATTTGCCGCTTTCTTGATATGCGGTACGATTTCGTCCGTGGCCGAAGAGAAGCCCAGGTACAAAGATGCTTCGTTGCCTGTAGAGGAACGGGTAGAGGACTTGCTACGCCGGATGACCCTTCATGAAAAAGTATTGCAATTGCAGAACAATTCTACGAGTGACATTAATGCCATTGAAAATACTTATAAGGGAGGAAGTCCGGGGAGCGTACATGAAATGAGCAAGTCGGCCAAGGAGGCTGCGTTATTGTTCAATAAAATGCAAGAATACTTGCTTACGCAGAATCGTTTGGGGATTCCGGCCTTGGTAACGGTGGAAGGCATCAATGGGGTGACACAAAACGGGTGCACGATATTTCCGCAGGCTATTGCACAGGGTTCGACGTTTAACCCGGAATTAGTGGAAGAAATGTCCCGTGCCATCGGGCGTGAATCCCATGTCATCGGTATTCGCCAGTTGCAATGCCCCGTGTTGGACATCGCACGGGATTTGCGTTGGGGACGTGTAGAGGAAACCTTTGGCGAGGATCCTTTTCTAATCGGTGAGATGGGAACGGCTTTCGTACGTGGTTCGCAGGCCGAGGGTGTAGGAGCCATGCCGAAGCATTTCGTGGCGCACGGTACGCCTACGGGCGGATTGAACTGTGCTTCCGTGCCGGGAGGTGAGCGCGAGTTGCGTAACCTTTATGCCTATCCGTTTGCCAAAGTCATCCAGAATGCCGATCCGGTGTCCATCATGGGATGTTATAGTGCATACGACGGGATACCCGTGGCGCATTCAGCCCATTTCATGACCGACTTGTTGCGTGGGGAATTAGGTTTCAAAGGCTTTGTATATTCCGATTGGGGCTCGGTAGACCGCCTGAAGTCGTTCCATTTTGCTGCAGAGACTTCGGAAGAGGCTGCCCGTAAGGCTTTGATAGCAGGTATAGATATGGATGTGTACGACTGGGCTTATCAGACATTGGAAGACCAAGTGAACAAAGGCATATTGGATGAAGCATACGTGGACCGCGCTTGTCGCCGCGTGCTGGCTGCCAAGTTCCGCCTTGGTGTTTTCGATGACCCTTACGGCGACCCGGATAAAGTGGACAAGGTGGTGCGCAGCAAGGCGCACGTGGCATTGGCCAAAAAGGTGGCAGACGAAAGCATCGTGCTTTTGGAGAATAAGAATGATATTTTGCCGCTCGACCTGAAAAAATACAAATCCATTGCCGTGTTAGGACCGAATAGTAATTACGGCGTGGCAGGTGATTACGGTTGGGTGGAGTTTGACAATCGTGAATGTGTTACGCTTTTCGACGGGTTGAAACAGGCCGTCGGCAAGGATGTGTCGGTAAATCAGTTGGACGGTTGCGATTGGTGGAGTCAAAAGGATGACGGTATTGCCGCAGCAGTGGAATTGGCTCGGAAAAGCGATATTGCCATTGTGGCAGTCGGTACGCGTAGTGTTTGGCTGGGTCGGGGCGCGAAAGGAAAGAACGTGACTTCGGGCGAGGGATTCGACCTCTCCTCGCTGGATTTGCCCGGCAAGCAGTTGGACCTGCTGAAGGCGGTGAAAGCTACCGGTAAGCCTGTTGTCGTAGTGCTCATTACCGGTAAACCCTTGGTTATGACTTGGGCCAAAGAGCATGCCGATGCCGTGGTATTGCAGTTCTATGGCGGTGAACAGCAGGGAAATGCCATGGCCGATGTCTTGTTGGGCAAAGTGAACCCCTCAGGACGTCTGAATGTATCGTTCCCTCGCAGTACGGGTAACACACCGTGTTATTATAATTATTATCCTTCCGACCGCGAGCAAGTGTTCGACCAAGGTGGAAGTTATGAGGAACCAAACGGCCACTATATTTTCGAGAAGCCTTATGCATTGTGGAATTTCGGCCGTGGTTTGAGTTATACCGACTTCGAATATACCGATGTGCACCTGAGCGATACGGTATTTTCAGGCCAAGGCAAGCTGAGTGTGACGTTGAAAGTGAAAAATACCGGCCGGAGAGACGGAAAGGAAGTCGTACAATTGTATGTACGTGATAAATTCAGCTCGGTGGTCATGCCCATTCAGCAACTGAAGGCTTTCAAGAAAGTGGAAGTGCCAGCGGGCGGTGAGGTTGAAGTACGTTTGGAGATGCCTATCGATGAATTGGCATTCTACAACGAGACTTTGCACCGTCTGGTAGAGCCGGGAGAATTTGAAATACAAGTCGGACATGCCTCAGACGACATCGTGTTCCGGAAGACAATAGTAGTAAAATAATTCCCTTTTCAGGCCGCTTTTCCCGTTGAGGAAGCGGCCTGAAGCATTTTTTCTATTTTTTGCGCCGTAATTCTTGCGGCTTTTCTGTTTTTTTTAGTCTCTTTGTGACTGTGAATGTAATGCTTGGAAAATTAACTCTTAAACGAATAGCAATGAAAATAGATTGGATACGTATTTCAAAGAAAATGTTCATATTGTCCTTATGGACTGTGCCGATGGCTGTGCAAGCCGACGATATCGTCGTGACGGACGGGATGTGGAAAGTCACTTATATGGAAGGTGAGAAAGCTTTTCGTATTAATGCTCTGAATGAAGAGGGTGCTGCACGGAAGTGCGTAGTGAATCATTCGGCTTCTGCCGCTCGTTATGATAATACCGAAGGGGAGGCGCGTGAGGTGACCACAGCTTCCTTTGCCGAGGTCTCTTATGATGAGGCTGCAGTGGATGATGAATTTGGAACGGGCAAGTGCTATACTTTTACTTTCAGTCTTCCTGAGAATGGTGACGGGGTGACGATGAAACAACGTTTTTATATCTATTCCGGACAGGACTATATGTTGACAGACCTTTCCTTGGAAGGGGATGCTGCTATCCGAAGCAATTATTTGGCTCCGATCTCGGTCGGAACGGCTTATACGCTTTATATGTCCAATGACGGAAACCGGATGCTGAAAGTGCCGTTTGATAATGACGGTTTCGGACGTTATGGAAAATATAAGATGAGTGGAGAAGTCACTTCATACGAGGTGTCGGTTCTGTATGAAGGAAGCAGTCGGGAAGGTTTGGTGTTGGGCTCAGTGGACCATAATTTGTGGAAAAGTGCCGTCAGTGCCAACTTGTCGAATAACGGGGCTGTGAATGAACTTCATGTATATTCTGGCGCGTCAACTTCAGAAACGCGTGATGTTATTCCTCATGGTAAGGTGAACGGGCCGGTGATTACTTCTGCCCGTATGCTGATTGGCTATTTCGATGATTGGCGTACAGGGATGGAGACATTTGCAGATGCCAACAATCTTGTGGCACCGCGTACGGAAAGCTGGACGCTTGGCACGCCTTTCGGTTGGCAGAGTTGGGGAGTATTGGCCGAGAAAAACTCATACGCTACCGATGTGGAGATTTCAGATTATTATCATGAAGTGCTGGTTCCAGGCGGCTTTTGCAATAATCAAGGGAATATCGTATTCAGCCTTGACGCAGGGGACGGCATGAGCAATACTGAACATTTGAACTTTATAAACCAATGCAAGGAGAAGAACCAAGTGGTGGGTTGTTACAGTACGCCTTTCTCCATGTGGAGCGGAGAGAATCCTAACTGGGACGATATCTTAGGGCAAGCTGCCGACGGGACAAAGTGGACGCGCTGGGATGTTGTACTCAAAGCGGATGGTAAACCCATTTGGTATGATGGTGCTTATTGTATGGACCCCACACATCCATATACGAAGAGTGCTATGGCAAATTTCTTGCGTACGCAGGCCACATACGGTTTTAAATACGTGAAAATGGACTTCGTGAACTGTGGTATTGTACAGGCAGACTCTTATTATAATCCCGAAGTAACTACAGCGGTGGCGGCTTATAACGAGGGTATGGACTACATTCGGCGTCAGATGGATAAATATGCAATGTTTGCTGCCTTTTCTATCGCGCCGCTTTTCCCTTATCAGTATGCTAATTCAAGGCGTGTCGCTTGTGACACGTGGGGGTCTATCGGCCATTCGGAATATTGTATGAATGCCATATCCGGCGGATGGTGGACCGATCGTCTTTTCCAATACAATGACCCAGACCATTTGGTGCTTATAGGGACTGGTGACCAGTTGAACAATACGATTGGTGAAAACCGTGCGCGTTTCACTACCGGGGCTGTGACGGGCATGTTGCTTGTGGCTGATAATTTCAGTTTGAATGACCGTTCTGGTCGAGGTTGGGCAGAACGGTCGCGAGAAGTGGCGCAGACGGTCATGATGAATAAAGACATTAACGAGATGGCGGATATGGGACGTTCTTTCAAACCTGTATATGGTTATAAGGAATATAATGGAAATTACGACGGAGCGGAAAACTTCTTCATGTTCGATAACGATAAATATCTGTACGTAGCGGCGTTTAATTATCAGGAAAATGAGCTTTCGGGTAGTATACCATTGGAGTTGCTGGATATTTCTTCCGATGCTTTTTCCGAAGTGCGTGAGCTTTGGACGAATGAATTAGTAAAAGTAGACGGGAGCTTACCGTATAGTGTTCCAGAGAAGGATGTACGTGTGTACCGCTTTAAGAAAACGGGAGGCAGTGGAGTGAAAGACATGGAAAATGAAGCAATGGCTCGAACGAAAGTCGTACCCCTCGGAGGAAAGCGTTTGATGGTTTATTCCGGTAAAGATATGAATCGCATAGAGGTCTATGATATGCAGGGACGTCTGAACGGTACGAGGGACTTGTCAGGTCGTACCCAAGTGGAATTGGACTTGCCACATTTCAACGGTATGGCTCTGGTGAGGATTCACTATGCTGATGGAACGAAAGAAGTCTGCAAAACTTTGGTATATTAAAAGATTGTGATATAATTATATGAAAATGAGTAAGAAAGGAGTGATTTGCACAATGTGGTGCGCATGCCTGTTCCCGGCTGTGGCGGCTATGGCGGAAGATGTGGTCATCAAGGCGGGCGATTTGCGCATCACGTACGTAGAGAATGGAAAACAATTCAATGTGGAGTATAACGGCGGGAAGGCTTACCGGCCCGTATTCATGGGGTCGGTGCCGGAGGCTACGTACGACATCCATGGTAAGGACGGTTTCCGTATCAGTTCGGCTTCGTGTGCGGAGGCCGACTACCAGAAGCGGACGGTGAACGACGCCTTTGGAAAGGGGACGTGCCATACGTTTGTCTTCTCATCGCCTGCCAGTGGCGACGACGTGACCCTTACGCAAGAGTTTTACGTATATGAGGGACGGGATTACGTGTTGACGGATGTCGTATTGAAGGGGGATGCTTCCCTTCGTTCCAACTACCTTGCGCCCGTAGCGGTGGCTACGCCCTACGACCTGTACGCTCCGGCGCAGACGAACCGCATGTTGAAAGTGCCTTTCGACAATGACGGTTTCGTACGTTACCATAAGAACCGTTTGACGGGCGATATGACCTCTTACGAGGTTTCCGCGCTTTACGCAGGAGAGAGCCGCCAGGGCATCGTGCTGGGTTCGGTGGAGCATAACCGCTGGAAGAGTGCGGTGGAGGTGAAAGCTTCGGGCGACAGTCGCGTGGAAGCGTTGAAGGTGTTCTCCGGTGTGTCGAACCAAGAAACGCGCGACGAGCTGCCGCACGGGAAGGTGAGGGGACCGGAGGTGCGTTCGGCATTGATGTTCATCGGAGCTTTTGCCGATTGGCGTAATGGAATGGAGGAGTATGCTCGGGCCAATACTTTGGTGCAACCCATGCGTAAGACATGGAAGCGTGGTACACCCTTTGGCTGGCAGAGCTGGGGTGTGATGTCGGACCGGAATGGCTATGACGTGGACGTGGCTGTTTCCGAATACTTCAAGGAGACATTGAAACCGAACGGATTTTGCAACAGCCAAGGCATCAACATCATGAGTATCGATGCTTGGGACGGCATGAACAGCGAGCAACGCACCAAGTTCACGGAAGTGGCGAAGAAGAACGGTCAGGTGCCTGGCTCGTACGTCACGCCTTTCTGTCTGTGGTGGAACGAGGCAATGTTGTATCAGAAGATTTGCGAAGGCAGCCAATATACGGGGTATGAATGTGTGATCAAGGTGAACGGCAAACCGGCCAAGCTGGACGGTGCGTATTGCCTCGACCCCACGCATCCCGGAACGAAAGAATTTATCAGCCGTGAAGTGCAGAACAAGAAAAAAGAGGGATTTGAATACTTGAAAGTGGACTTTACCAGCAACGGCATGGTGCAGGCCGACTCCTATTATAATAAGGATGTGACTACGGCCGTGGAGGCTTATAACGAAGGTTTCTCCCACTTCATCAGCGAAGTGGACAAAGGCGAACCGATGTTCATCGCCCTTTCCATCGCTCCGATATTCCCTTATCAGTACGGGAACTCACGCCGTATCGCTTGCGACACTTGGGGCAAGATCGGACAGTCGGAATACAGCCTGAACGCCGTGTCGGGCGGTTGGTGGACGAATGAGTTCTACCAGTATAACGACCCGGACCATCTCGTGTTGGTAGGAAACGATGCCGATAAGGAAACGGAAGGCGAGAACCGTGCCCGTATCACCAATGGTGCCGTGTCGGGGATGGTATTGGTGTCGGACAATTACAGCTTGGAGGACAAGTCCGGACGTGGGGATGCCAAACTTTCCCGCGAACGCGCCCAAAAGATTTTGATGAACAAGGACGTAAACGAAATGGCGGATTTCGGACGTTCGGCCCGTCCGGTGTATGGCTATCGTGAGTACAACGACAAGGGCGACGGAGCGGAGAACTGTTTCGTCTTGGATACGGAAAAGTATTTGTATGTGTCTGTTGTGAATTATAAAGACAACCAGATTGCCGGTAAGGTGGCTTTGGAGCGTTTGGGGCTTTCCCCGTCTTCTTTCTCTTCGGTCAAGGAATTGTGGAGCGGAGACGACGTGAAGGTCGGCAAGGACGGCCTTTCTTACACCGTACCCGGAAAAGACGCCAAGATATACCGTTTCTTAAAAAAATAGGGACGTCATGAGAAAAGTACTTTGCTCGGCCGCTCTATTCGGCTTTATAGGTTTCTGTGCTCCCGCCGGGGCACAGGAACATATTGCCCGCGAATACATCGAATGGTCCGATGTCTGGTTGACGGGGGCCAACCAGACGGGCAAGCCTCACGTCCTGTTGCTCGGCAATTCCATCACGAGAGGGTATCACCCCAAAGTCGAAAAGTTGTTGGAAGGCAAAGCCTACGTAGGGCGGCTTTCCGGTTCGAAGAGTGTGGGCGACCCGGCCTTGCTCGATGAAGTGGCGGCCATACTGAAGCACAATCATTTCGACGTGATTCATTTCAACAACGGTTTGCATGGCTTCGATTATACGGAGGAAGAGTATGCGGAGGCCTTTCCAGAGTATGTGGCGTTGATCAGGAAGTACGCGCCTGATGCCAAACTGATTTGGGCCACGATTACGCCGGTACGGCAAGGTGAAGGGATGAAGGACTTTGCTCCAATCACGGAACGTATGAAGGCCCGTAATGCCATCGCGACGGAATATGTGAAGTCGCAGGGTATCGAGGTCAACGACTTGTGGGGCGTTGTGGCAGACCATCCCGAATATTATGTCGGGGGAGACGGCACGCATCCTGTAGAGGCTGGATTCGATGCCTTGGCCCGGCAAGTGGCCAAAGTCGTGGAGGAGGCTTTGCCGAAGACGAAGTAGAACGGTCTTAAAAGCGTTTTTTATAAAAGTCCGGTTCTTATGTCCTTTCAGGGGCATAAGGACCGGATTTTCATTTTGTCAGAATGTCAATGTCCAGTGCGCGAGATTTCGGTATTCGTCCCCTCTTCCGGAGGTTTCCGGAAATATGCGATTCTCGTGCAGGGAGGCAGAAACGTATTGTCAGCGATATGCGGATTTGACCTGTCACGAAGTCTCTCGGAAGGTAGGTCTTACTGTATGCGGACGGTTGAAGTGCAAGCGTACGACGATGTTTTCCCGTCAATCTGATATTTTGTTTTTGTTGGGGAAAACGTTCCAAATAGAGAAAAAACGTCCCGAGAGGATACGTTCGTTTCCCGTTTTCAGGCCGTTTTTCAGCCGATGTACAGAGGTTGCCGGAATGATGTGCGGAGAAAAAAAGTGTTTCTTCAGCCAAGCGATTTTTCGTTCGGCTGAGATTGAAACGCGTTTGGACTTAAAAACGGTGGAAAAACAGGCTGAAATACCTAAAATATGTATTTAAAACATGCTGAAAAATGCGTGGAACGCTTCCATAGCGGGCTTCTCTTGCTGTAAATAAATCGAATTTACCTTTCTTTTTGTCTGCCCAAATCCGGAAAATCCGACGTTATGATATAAATGGACTGGGGCGTTCGGTAAACGAACAGCTTGCTTTCCTCGCGGAGGCGGGTAAGTTTGAGTGCCGCCATTCTGCTTTTATCAAAAGTGGATGGCCGGCGTTTCCTGGCGGATTATAAGGAGACGGCGTGCGTTTTTGCCGGAGCGGAAGAAAATGAAAAGAAAAGGAATCGTTAAAAGAGTTAAACGATTTCGTCTCTTTTGTTGCAAAGTGTAAATGACACACTCATGAGAACTAAAAGAGAAACATTTAATGCTCATACGGTATTATTTGCGTTATGACGGGGCCAATACGGGTGATTGTTGTTGCTATGAACTGTATTTTTTAAATTTTGATGCAACTTTCTATTTCCAGATGACCAAATATCCGCTAAATTTGTATTGCCGAAATGAAGAAAAGTAGGCGGTGTGAAATATTAAAAAGTATAAATCTCTAATACTAAACAGATGCATGCGGAAAGAAATGTAAAGCAGGTCGTGAGGTGGTGCCTATACATCGTGTTAGGCTTTCCTTTGTTGAATTCATGCAAGGATGACTATATTTATGATAATGAGGAACCGAGTTGGTTGGGTGCCAATATTTATGAATATTTGGAGTCGAGCGGACAGTTTGACTGCTATTTGGCGTTAGTGAACGATTTAGGATATAAGGAGACCTTGAGGCTTACGGGGAGTAAGACCATGTTTCCGGCTAATGACGAGGCCTTTTCCCGTTACTTCCTTTCAAAGGGACTTACAGGCGACGGGCCGACACTGATTCACAATATGTCCGCTTCGGAAAAGCGTTATTTATTTAATTCCTCTATGCTGAATATGACTTACTTGAGTCACATGCTGGCCAATGTTTCTTCAAACGACCAGGGGATTGGGGAAGGCATCGCTTTAAGGCGTGCAACGTCTGCTTCTTATTTAGACAGTATTTCTTTTGTGAAGCCGGCCGCGTTGCCGAAGACTGCTTTTTGGAACCGTTTTCGCGAGCGCAAGGGGGCTTATTTGGCTGACAACGGTTCTAAAATGGTATTATATTGGACACCGGAATTCTTTTCGACTTCCGGCCTGACAGAAGCCGATTGGGCGGTAATCATGAAAGGAGAGACGGACAAGCCCTATGATACTCAGGGATTTTATGTGAATGATGCTCATGTGGAGTCCAATCGGAAGGACGTGACCTGCAAGAACGGGTATTTGCATATTACGGACGACGTAGTGGCTCCCGCTCCCAATATGTCGGAAGTTATCAATTCGACGGCGGAGATGAACACTTTTGCCGGCCTGATGGAAAAGTTTGCTTATCCGTATTATGACGGGAGTGTGGACGATGCCGTGAAAGCTTATTACGGGGCGGGGAGTATCGAGGATTCCGTGTTTGTAAAGCGTTATTTTAACCAAACAGATTTTTCTTCCGACCCGGATGAAAAAGTGGATATTATGGGCTACGGGACGTTGGCTTTCGATCCGTCGAATAATGTTTATGGCGGGAATACGGACATGGGAGTCATGTTCGTCCCTTCCGATGCGGCCATGGAAGATTATTGGGAGTCGTCGCGCGGACAGTTCTTACGGGATTCTTACGGAGACTGGGACGAGGTGCCTACGAATGTGATTTCGGTCTTCCTGCAAAACCATCAGCGTTTGTCTTTCTTGACTTCTTTGCCTCATAATTGGGATATCATGACGGATAATGCCGGTTTTGAGATGTCTGTAAAGGAGGAGGATGTACAAAAGGCATACATCGCATGCAACGGTATCGTGTATATGACGGACAAAGTCTATCCGCCCGTGGATTATCAGGCCGTATACGGTCCGGTGTTGACGGCCGACACGACAACCACCATGTCTGCGGCCATTAAAAACGATGATATGGATGACGTGAACAACCTGAAATACCACCTTTACCTGCGTTCTATGGATAACCAATATAACTTGCTTGTCCCGACAGACGATGCCATGGCGAATTACCGGGATCCCATCACATGGGCACTTTGGGCGAATGAAGGAGTTGACAAGCGGGAAATCTGGTCTTTTTATGTGAAGATGGGAAAAGTGGTTGCAGACGTATATGATACGAACGAAGACGGCTCGAAAGGCGCGCTTTTGCGGACGGTCGGGGCGGATGCTTTGGATACGGAAGGGGCCGAAGAGGTCGCCAACCGCTTGCAAGACATATTGGACATGCATATCGTGGTGGCCGATAATGAAGATGAACCTCTTTCCGGTTTCATCGATGAGGGTACTTTGCCGTATGTGCTGACAAAGGGCGGCTCCGTGCTTGCGGTTTCCGGAACGGGCGAACAGGTGAAAGTCCAAGGAGGAGGTGACCGGGAAATGGGATTGCCTGAAGCTGAGGTTGTTACTTTAGAGAAGGACAATAGAAAGGCACGCTATGAGATGGACAATGGCCGTACATTCTTTATAGACCGGATATTGCAGGATCCTTTCAAGTCGGTCTATTATACGATGAGTGCCAATGAAGATTATCGCGCATTTTTTGATTTGTTGGTCGGGAATGACGATGTCTTTTTGTCCCTGGCCGATAACGAAGACTATAAAGATATAGAACCGATTTTTGAGACTTCCGAGGGAGAGAACAGCAAGATGTCCGGCATAGGACCGGTAGTGACTTCCTTTAATAATTTCCGCTATACTGTGCTGGTGCCTACGCGTACAGCTTTGGAAGAGGCTTTCCGTGACGACCCCGACCTGCATACGTGGGACGAAATCAGTGCCCAAACGGATTTGGATGTGAAAGCAGATTGGACACGCTATTTGCTGAATTTCCTGCGCTTCCATTTTATAGACGGCATGTTGCCGGTGAGCGGAGTTTCTTACCAGAACAAGGCCTATCCGACGGCCGCGCGGGATGATAAGGGAATCTTTGTGTATGTCAAAGCGAGCAGTGACGGCAGCAGTATCACTTTTGAGCCGGAAAACGGGAGCGGAGGCCCACAGCAGGCCAAAGTCATCACATCGAATCAAGAGGATTATAATGTATTGACCCGTGACTATATCGTGAACAACAACGACTATACGTTGGCCACTCAAATCTTGTCTTCTTCAAAAGCCGTATTGCATTTGGTGGACCATGCGATTAATTATCAAAAATAGACTTTAAATAAAAGATTATGAATAAGGTATATGCTATATTATTGTGGTTTGCATTGCTTTTCTGTCACAATGGACTGTTTGCCCAAAATGGAGGTGTGATAGTGACCGGAAAGGTATATGCAGAAGACGAACCCGAGGGGTTTATCGGGGCGACCGTGATAGAACAAGACAAGAATGGCCGTATTTATTCTTCGGCTTTGACTGACTTCAACGGAAACTTCTCTTTGAAAATCAAGAATCCCAACAACTCCTTGAATTTTTCTTTTGTCGGGTATAAGAAATTGACTGTGCCCATAGGGAACAAACGCAAATTCGATGTGAAACTGGAATCCCAGAATGTCATGAAGGAGGTTACTGTAAAAGCCTCCAAACTCGTGGGAGGAGGCGGCTTGGCCATACCGGAACGAGAATATTCCGGAGCCATGCAGAAGTTTAATACGAAAGCTATAGAAGGGGTGTCTGTGGCTTCCATCGACGATGCCTTGCAGGGGCGTATTGCCGGACTGGACATCGTGGCGAACTCGGGAGACTTGGGCAGTGGTTCCGTGATGCGTATCCGAGGTATCACTTCTATCAATTCCAATTCGCAACCTTTGATTCTGTTGAATGGCATTCCGTTTGAAAGCAATATCGACGCTTCTTTCGATTTCGCTTCGGCCGACCAGGAACAATTTGCTTCATTGCTGTGTATCAGTCCGGACGATATAGAAGAGATTACGGTGTTGAAAGACGGTGCGGCAGCGGCTATTTGGGGCTCTCGCGGAGCCAATGGTGTGATTGATATTACGACGAAGAAGGGTGTGACGGGGCCTACACGGGTGAGTTATTCTTATCGTTTCTCCGGGTCGGAGCAGCCTGAAGGCACTAAATTGTTGAATGGCGACGACTATACGATGTTGATGAAGCAGGCTTACTTCAACCGGAACCAGGAAGATTGCAATATCCCGGAATATAGTTACGACAAGGCGCAGTTTGTGGATGCATACGGAACAGCCCAGGACTTCGAGAACTTCAACAATAATACGGATTGGGTGGATGAAGTTTCCAAATACGGGTTTACGCACGACCATAACCTTTCGGTCAGCGGAGGAGGTGAAAAGGCGAAGTTCAGGGCTTCTTTCGGATACTATAAGCAGACGGGTACCATCATCGGGCAGGAGCTGCACCGTTTTTCCAACCGGATGAACTTGGAGTATGCCGTGTCCTCCCGTTTGAAGTTCTTTACGGAATTTGCCATCACTTATACGGATAATGACAAGAACAATGAGGAGGGTGGAAACTTGTTGGACATCGCCCGTAAGAAGATGCCGAACGCTTCTGTCTTCCGGCAAGACAAGAATGGGAACAATACGGATGTGTATTTCAATATCGCACAAAACTCGCAGTTGAATGACGACCAGAAGAACTTAAAGAACCCTGTAGCGATGGCATACTTGGCTTCGTACCAACAGACGAACATGCGTATTATGCCGACATTGCGTTTACAGTATGACTTCCTGGATCCGGCGGAAACCGCCAAGTTGCGTTATGCCGGTTATGTCAAGTTCGACTCGGAGAACGTGAAGGATACGAAGTTCCTGCCACGTGAAACCACATCCAAGAATTGGAATGACGGAAGCGTGAACAAGTCTTACAGCAAAGAGTCTGAGGCCGTATCCATTTATACAGACCATAATATCACTTGGCAACCGGACCTCGGGGAGCGGCAGTCTTTGATGCTGTATGCCGGTTGGCAGATGGATATATCAAACTCTCAATATCAGGAGTTCGAGCGGTATGGTTTGGCCTCTACTGTGGGGACGGATGTGACTTCCGAGGGACATTTGACTACGTTTAACAGTGGGAAGAGCGAAGGGCGCAATATGGCGTTTCTGTTCCGCGGGCATTATTTCCTGTTGGACCGTTATATTCTGGACTTGACCGCCCGTTGGGATGGCAGTTCCCGCTTCGGCCCCGGCAACCGGTGGGGATTTTTCCCGGCTGTTTCCGGAAAGTGGCTTATTTCTGAAGAGAAGTTCATGGACTTTGCCGACAACTGGATGTCTGAGTTCGCCTTACGCTTGGGTTGGGGTGTGACGGGTAACCGGCCGGATTATGAGTATTTATATTTAAGCCGCTATAACAGTTACGGTTCGAATTATATTGATTTGCCCGCTATCAAGCCCTCTTCGTTGCAACTGACGAACTTGAAATGGGAGCGTTCTACCTCTTATAACTTGGGCGTGGACTTGACCTTGTTCGACTGGCGTTACAAACTGGTGGCCAATGTCTACCATCGCCGTACAGAAGACTTGTTGTTTAAGGACCAGAAGATTCCTTCTTCCACCGGATTCGGGTCGGTGTCGTATGTCAATGCGGGAACGATGGATAACGACGGCTGGGAATTGGAATTCAGTACCAATAACATGGTGAAGCGTGGAGACTGGACTTTGGACTTAAGCCTGAACTTCTCCAATTATGTGAATACCATCATTGAATTGGACGAGAATGTGCTGAATAATTATAACCCGGATTTCAACTATACCAACGGAGGATACTTGACCCGGTTGCAGATTAACAACTCTTTCGGTTCCATATATGGCTTCAGGTATAAAGGCGTATATCAATATGATAAATATCAGCCTAACAATCCGGACGCTACGGCTCCGGTCGTACGCGACGAGAATGGAAATGTGGTCTTGGACGGCAAGGGAGAAACCATTCCCATGTATTTTGCTTACGGGACTTCGAATGCTTACCGTTTCCGTGGAGGAGATGCCATTTATGAGGACATCAATCATGACGGTACCATCGACGAACTGGACATCGTGTACCTGGGTAATTCCAACCCGAAGTTTGACGGAGGATTCGGTGCGACGCTGCGTTGGAAACGTCTGACATTGAACATGTTTTTCAATTACCGTGTAGGTGGAAAAATCATCAATTACGGACGTATGGATGCAGAGAACATGTACTCCACCAATAACCAGTCGATCGCTACGAACTGGCGTTGGCGTAAGGATGGCGATATGACGGAGATTCCTCGTGCGCTTTATCAGTACGGTTATAACTATCTGGGCAGTGACCGTTTTGTGGAAGATGGTTCGTTCTTACGTTTCAAACAGTTGACGTTGAGCTATTCTTTCGACCCGAAGATGTTGAAAAAGGCTCATCTGAATACGTTGAACTTGTCTTTGACCTTGAATAATCTCTTGACCGTGACCAAATATACGGGAGCGGACCCGGAAATATCACCTAATAATATAGGAGTGAGTGAGGATAAGAACAGGACTCCGCGTTCTCGTTACTTTACCTTCGGTTTAACGGTGGGCATTTAACTTAAAAAATGGTAGAAATGAAAAAGTTTTTTTTGAACATACGTGCTTTATTCTTGCTTCCTGTTTTGGGAATGACGGTAGCTTGTGACGATTGGTTTACTTTGCTGCCTCAGTCGGAAATGGTGGCAGAGGATTTTTGGAAAGATGAGCAGGACGTACTGAGTGGAGTCGGAGCTTGTTACAGGGCGATGAACGAAGACGGCTTTATGAGGCGGCTTATCGTGTGGGGCGAGGTTCGTTCGGACAATGTTGTGCCGGGGACGGGATCGGATACCGATTTGGGGTATATCTTAAATGCCAATATCAACGCCGCTAACGGATACGTAAAATGGAGCGAGGTATATACCGTGATTAATATCTGCAATACGTTAATCAAGAACGCTCCCATGGTACGTGAATATGATTCTGACTTCACGGAAGAACATTTGAAACAGTATCTGGCGGAAGCCAAGACCATACGTGCTTTTTGTTATTTTACTTTGGTGCGGGCGTTTAATGATGTCCCGTATGTAGAGGAGCCTTACCTTGACGATACGCGTACTTACGAGGTGGCACAATCTACGTGTGAAAGTATTTTGGATACTTTGATTACCGATTTGAAATCCATAGAAGACTTTGCGGTGAAAGAATATCCGGATAATATCGATTATACTAAAGGTAGAGTTACGCAGAAGGCCGTTTGGGCTTTATTGGCCGACATGTATTTGTGGTTGAATGATTATGAGAACTGCATAGCATACTGTGATAAAATATTGGCATCGAGGGATAATCCTCTGACCTTGTTGCCCTCGTCCAATTTTTCTAATGCTGTGTTTTACAGTGGAAACTCGGATGAAAGCATTTGGGAGTTACAGTTCGATAATAATACGCAGAACGGAGCGGTCCGGACTTTTTACGGAGGAACGGACGTGAATGCCTTGTTGTCGGCCTACGATTTGAGTGCCGGTTCGGATTTCTTCGGCGGATTGGATTTAAGGCACGTACAAGGATATGTTGGCGATGGCTTGTATGCCATAAAAAAATATGTGGCCTATTGTAGTGCGCAGGATTATGAAAATCCGATTTTCGGTTACGGCGACGGGTCGAACAATTGGATTATTTACAGGCTGCCGGATGTTTATTTGATGAAGGCCGAAGCATTGGCTGAAATCGGTGGGGCCGCCAATCTGGAGGAGGCTGTGGACTTGGTTTCATATACTTACGACCGGGCACATCCGGACTTGGAAGAAGGTAGTTTGAAAGGAAAGTACACGAACCAGTCCGAAGTCCGTAATCTGGTCTTCGACGAACGTCAGCGTGAGTTCCTTTTTGAAGGGAAACGCTATTTCGACCTTGTACGCCGTATGCGCAGGGAAGGTTCTCCCACGAATATCGTAAATACTTATTTGATGCGCAAATATACGTCTATGAGTTTGGATGAGACGACAGTGAGAAGTAAACTTGACGATAAGGACGCTATTTATCTTCCTATTCACGAAGAGGAACTTCGGGTGAATCCATTATTGGTACAGAATAGGTTTTATATGGCTTCTGAAGATATTTCTAAAAACTGAAAATTATGGATATGGATAAAAGATATTTGTCAGTCATTAAAGCATGCGTACTAAGTTTGCTGCTTGTTGGTGTCGGCGGATTGTCATCCTGCAACAGCGATGATATCAAGGAAGATGCGATGTACACCTTTACGGGAGAGACTGTGGCTTCATTTTGTGAGAAGACTCCAGAGTTGTCCCTCTTTTATAAACTAATGGATGAGTGTGGGGAAACGGCTTTGTTGGAGGTGTACGGCCACTTTACCTGTTTTGCACCTACGAATGATGCGATTAATAAATATCTGGCAGAAAAGGCCTTGTCATGGGACGGCCTGAGTTCGGAACAGAAGCAAAAGATTGTCTACAATAGTGTAATACGTAATGCGACCAAAGAAATCTTGGTGGATGAATTTGAAGAAGGCGCATTGTCTGAACCCACGTTGTCGGACCGGTATTTGCTTATCTCTTTTGGTAAGGAAGGGGAAGAACGGCGTATTTACGTCAATGAGAAGTCTACGCTTATCAGCGGGGATCACGAAGTGCATAACGGAGTAGTCCATATTGTAGATGAAGTTATCGAACCTTCCGAGAAAACTTTGTTGGAGACACTGAGAGCGCACGGCGGATTTGAACTTTGGGCCGAAGCATACGAGGCTTCCGGTTGGGCGGATGAAATGACGGAACTTTATGACGAAGATTATGTGAATTCCTTTAATACGGACAAGTACCAGATCATAGGGTTGGTCTTGGCTGTTCCCGAAAAACTGAAGTTAGGTTATACGATGTTTTGCGAAACGGATGAGCTTTTGAAAGCGAACGGTATCACGGATCTTCCCAGCATGGAGAACTATGCCAGAACGTATTATGGTTCGGAAGATTTGGGGAACTACAAAAGTAAAAACAACCCTTTGAACCGTTTTATAGCCTATCACATGCTGAATCGCCAAATGGCTACCAACTCGTTTTTATACACGGGGGAAACGACTAATCCCGATTATGCCGATGAACGGACGGAATATTATGAAACGATGTACACTTATCGTTTGATAAAAATCAAGGCCGGCAACAGGCTTAATGCCAAAAACAGCGATAATACTTCGTTAAGAGTGATTGAGAAGGAAAGCAACGTAGATGCGATCAATGGTTTCATACATACTTTAGACGGCATATTGGTATATGACGAAGAAGTCATGGAGAAAGACGTGCTGCATGAAAGAATCCGTTTCGATTTCTTTGCTTGCATACCTCATCTGACGAACAACAATATACGTTGGAAGTGTTATGGCAGTACGCGTCCGGAAGGTACGAACGGATATACGGTGACGCCGGAATTCTGCGGCGAGTATTTTACCTATAACGATGCCGGAGTCTGTGTTTTTCAAGCGGATGATGCTTGGGCCGATTTCCAAGGAGATGAATTGGTGATGCAGGAAAGCTATGATTTTACATTGCGTATGATTCCGCTGCCTCCCGGTGACTATGAGATGCGTATCGGTTATAACTCCGGCGGTACGCGTGGAATGGGACAAATGTATGTGGACGGAAATATTGCAGGTACTCCTGTGGACTTGAGAATCAACGGTGACGATCCTCGCGTGGGTTGGGTAAAGGACAGTGAGACCAATGACGACGGGGTCGAGAATGACAAGATGATGCGCAACCGGGGATACATGAAAGCACCGGAAGCTTTATGGTATTGGCATGGAGGATGGGATAATGTGCCCATGCGCGATGTAAGTTTTGCTTTGCGTTACATCGTGGGACAATTCCATTTTGAGGAGTATGGAGCACATACGTTCCGTGCAAGGAGTGTGGACTTTAAGGGGCGTGGTTTTCAATTAGACTATATTGAATTTATTCCTACGGATATGATTAGGGATGAAGGACGTGATTAAATAAGGAAATGAACGTATGAGATATAAAGGTATAATTTGCCTGATATTAGGCATCGGAGGTTCAATCGTTTCTTGTAACGATGACTGGGATGAACATTACAGCCGGAACGGAAGCATCCCTGAGGTAAGTTTAATGGATATGATTCTTAATGATAGTCAGTTGACCAAGTTTAGTCAAATCCTGATGAAGACAGGTGCGGACTCTTTGCTGACCTCGACACAGACTTATACGGTTTGGGCTCCAGTCAATGAAGCGCTGTCTTCTGTGGATATGGATGACGAGGCTGCGTTGCAACGAATGGTAAAGAATCATATAGCCCGTTATTCCAATTCGACTGCAACAGAAGTCGGGAAGTCCATATACATGTTGGATGGGAAAGTCATGTCGTATGAATCGGCAGATGTATTCAACGGCATATCCATTGTGCAGAAGGATATATTGGCACAAAACGGAATTTTGCATAAGTTGAATGACACCATACCTTATCGTTATAATTTCTGGGAGTATATTTCCACTCAAGAGAATTATTCAAAGATATATGACTTTATAAACCAGTTCTCGGAGAAAATCTATGTTTCGGGAGGGAGCAATAAGAAGGACTCTGTTTTTAAGGACTATAATCGCCTGTTGCAGAATTATTATTATGGAATAGGATGGATTCACGATGAAGATTCTGTGTATACCATGATCTTACCGGACAATGAGGCTTGGGATAAAGCGTATGAGCAAGTCAGTCCCTATTTCAAAGTCTATAATGCCGATGAAGCTGTGGCGGATTCTATCACGAGAGTGCAGACAGGGCAGGCCATTGTATATGGATTGACTTTCGGCGGTCGGATAACAGATCCCGGAAGTGCTGATACTTTGGTCACTGTAACCGGAAATGTCATACGTAGTACAAAAGATTATTTTGCCGGATACCGGCAGGAGTTGGCTTCCAACGGCTTGATGTTTTTGGCTGACGGGAATCTCCATCTGGATGATACGTGTGTGTGGAATCAGCCTATAATAGTGGAAGGTGAAGATCTTGACCGACGTTTGGTTACGGCTTCAGGTACTTCAGCCTATGTACGGGATGTTGATGGAACCAGTGTGGTAAAGGGGATTAGTGAAAACAGTTATTTGGAAGTTTCCGGTTCTTCGTTGAATCCGGGTGTGACATTTGATATTCCCAATGTGTTGGCTACCAAGTATGATATTTATGTCGATTTCGTTCCTCCTGCAATCGACGGCAACAGTCGTGCGACGGAAAAGACTTGTCTGTCTTATAGGATGAAAGTGGAACAGGAAAATGGTAGAACTAAATATGAAAACCGTCAGGGGAAAAATGACGAGGAACTGATTGTCGGAGGAGACAGCGTGGGAGATGTCTATATGAAAACGGTGAAAGTGTGGAGCGCATATCAATTCCCGACTTCTGATTTTTACGATGCGATGTGGTATTTGAATGAAGACAACGCCGACAAGGTGAATGAGATATCACCGAAGACAACATTGGAGATTAAGGCTAACGTGTCGCCATCGGAGTTGAATGTAAAGTATGTACGGCGGTTTAGGATAGATCGGATCAGATTCGTTCCTGCAAAAAATAATTAGAAACTCATTAAAGCGTAAGTATGATGACTAATATATCAAAATACCATTCAGTAAAAGTGATAAGTGCCGTGATGGGATTTATCGTGTTGTCGGAGCTTGCCGTAGCACAGGATATGGGAAAAAATGATAGTGTTTCGGTGAGGACGGAGAAAACGGATATGCCCTATAAAGTGAAAGGACGGATAATAGATGCTGTGACGAAAAAAGGATTTGCCGGTGCCCGTGTGACGACTCCTAATTTGAATGTTTCTGCCATGACGGATGAGAACGGAAATTATGAGATTGGACTGCCGGACTTGTCGGTGGCGCTTTATGTAGAGGCACCCGGATATTCAAGACAGGTCGTACCGGTGAAAGGGCGCAATGAAGTCAATGTATCATTGTTTACGGTATCCGGACATGCGTACTATGACGACGGGATGTCGGTGTCGGACGGTGAAGCCGTGGTGGATGGGTTTACATCCGGAACTTTGAGCATGACCGATGATATGACGTCGTTGTTAAACGGCCAGGTGCGTGCTATTTCCCACTCGGGGGATCCCGGTAGCAGTTCCTCATTTTTTATCAGGGGATATAATTCCGTGAACCTTTCTGCCCAACCTCTGTTTGTGGTGGATGGCGTGATATGGCAGATGCAGGACCAAGTAGCCAGTGCCGTGGATAATTATTATAATAACCCTTTAACCTTGCTTGACCCTTCGGATATTGAGAAAGTCACGATTTTAAAGAACGGTTCTGCGGTCTGGGGAGCTAAGGGGGCCAATGGTGTGGTGCTGATAGACACGAAACGTGCACGTGAAATGGCCACCCAGATTGAAGCGAATATTTCTATGGGATTTCAGACACCTTTTGGAAGTCTGCCTCTGATGGGTGCGGCGGCCTATCGGCGTTATGCGACAGACATCATGTCCGGTATGGACCGCAATGAAGTTGAAGGTTTCCAGTTTACCAATGACGACCCGACCCGTTCGTTTTACCGTGCGGTACACAACGATACGAAATGGACGGATGAAATCAACAAGACGTCATTTATCCAAAACTATGGCATTTCGGTTGCCGGTGGGGATGATATTGCGCTTTATCGTTTCTCCTTGGGATATGCCAAGAACGACGGAAACATAGACGGGACGAGTTTCAACCGTTTGAACGTACGTTTTAATTCAGACATCAAATTGACGGAGGATTTTAAGATCCAGACCGACATCTCTTATGCGCAAACAGGGCGCAGGACTGTTTTTGAAGGGTTGGACGGCATGCGTTCACCTTATTTCCTTTCGCTTGTAAAGTCCCCGTTGTATGCTCCGTGGCAGTACAACGACAATGGGACATTCAGCGGACGTTTGACGGATGTCGACGAATTGAATGTGGGCAATCCCTTGGCGTTGACGGGCGAAGATATTCCCGAGTTGGATAAATATCGTTTTAATTTGAACCTAAGGCCGAGTTATCAGATAACGGACCGCTTGGAGGTCGCTGCTTTATTCGGAATTTCTTATGACAAAGAGAATGAAAACCTATTTATACCAGATTACGGTGTTTCCAATGAGCCGTTGTATACCGATAGGGGAGAGATTTACGAAACGGCGTTGAATGAGGTACGTAATTTCATGGCCCGGCAGACATCCATGTCTGTAGATGGTTATTTGGCATGGCAGATTCTGAAGGACTGGCGGCATGACTTGAATGCACGTATCGGAGGCCGCTTTTACAATACCTATTATCGTTATACCATGGGACAAGGGTATAATACGGGAAGCGACTATATGACTGCGCTTTCCAATACAAACAGCGACCTTCGTACATTGACCGGATATGAGTATACGGATCGGAATGCGGCCTGGTATTTTAATGCGGATTATGCTTACCGGCACCGTTACTTTTTCAATGTCGGCATGTCTTTGGAAACGTCTTCGCGTTTTGGCCGTGAAGCCGGAGAATTAGATTTATGTGGTGTTTCCTGGGGGTATTTCCCGTCTGTCTCAGGGGCTTGGTTGGTTTCATCGGAAAAGTTCATGCGGAATGTGGATTTTATTAACAATCTCAAAGTCCGTGTGGCTTATACGATGTCGGGCAACGATAACCTTCCGCTTTTCGCCAATAGGAGTTATTTTACTTCTACGTCTTTCGTTAAGGATGCCACGGGCTTGGTTTTGGCTAATATCGGCAATGAGAAATTGAAATGGGAAACTACGGCAAGAACCAATATCGGTTTGGATTTTAGTATGTTTTCAAATCGTTTGGCTGTGAATGCCGATGTCTTTTTCTCTCGTACTAAAGATTTGGTAACGCGTAGGCCGTTGAATGATGAAGCTGGGTTGGAATATTTCTGGGATAATGACGGAGAAATGAAAAATAATGGTTTGGAAGTCGCCGTGAAGGTTCGGGCATTGGATATGCGTGACTTTAAATTAAACATCGGGGCAACAGTCGGACATTACAAAAACGAGGTAACGTCCTTGGAAAATGGAAGTTTCATTACCGAAGTATGTGACGGACAAGTGCTGACCGAGGTTGGTCGCCCGGTGGGTGTATTTTATGGTTATCTTACGGACGGGGTTTACTCCACTTCGCAAGAAGCGACCGAAGCTGGTCTGGCCATCCTTTCTTCTTCAGGGCAACGCGTGCCCTTCCAAGCCGGCGATATGCGCTTTGTGGATGTGAAAAAGGATGGAATTATCAATGAAGAGGACCGAGTGGTAATAGGAGACCCGAATCCGGACATTTACGGAAACTTCGATCTGACTTTCCAATGGAAGAATCTGGAGTTGGGAGCGTTGTTTACTTATTCATTGGGGAATGATGCTTATAATGCTTTGCGTGCCAGTCTGGAGTCGGGAAAGAGTTTGTATAACCAGTCTTCCTCCATGGAAAACAGATGGATGGGCAACGGGCAGCAAACGGATATTCCTCGTGCCACGTATGATGACCCTATGGGAAATTCACGTTTCTCGGATCGTTGGATAGAAGATGCTTCTTATCTGAAGTTCAAACGTTTGATGCTTACTTATCATGTTCCGATGAGGCAGAACTTTATTCAAAGCCTTTCTGTTTGGGCAGCCGTGAACAATGTTTGTACGTTGACGAAGTATTTGGGTGTCGACCCGGAGTTTTCTTATAGTACATCTGTATTGGAACAGGGCATTGATGGAGGGTTGACCCCCCAGTCCAGATCGTTTCAGGTGGGTGTGAATATCAATTTATAATGTAAAAATGTCAGTTATGAAGATGAATATAAAGAACATGAAGACGGTTTGGGGAGCATGGATTTGCTTAGGGTTATTAGTACCTACGGCTTGTTCCGACATGTTTGAGACAGATTCGACTTCGGTCGTTTTTGAGTCGGGGAATCGCTTGGATTCTCCCAATGATTCGCTGTATTCCATCATGGGGATACTGGCTCAAATTCAGAAGTTAGGAGATAGGTATGTACTGATGGGGGAATTACGTGGCGATTTAATGGAGACCACAGTCAATGCAGATGTAGACCTTCAGGAAATATCCAAATTTGAGGTTTCTGCCTCTAATCAATATAAGATGATGAATGATTATTATCAGGTCATTAATAATTGTAATTATGCCATAACCCGCATGGATACGAGTTTGGTCGATTACGAGGATAAGGTCATGATGCCGGAGTTCGCCCAAATCAAGGTGATGAGGGCATGGGCTTATTGGCAGTTGGCATTGCTTTGTGGCGAAGTCAGTTGGATTGAAACTCCAATTCTGGATTTGGAAGCCAGTTTGAAGGATTATCCACAGAAGAACCAAGAACAGTTGGCAGAGCTTCTGATAGAAGACTTGAAACCATATATCGGAGTCAAGGATTTGAACTACGGTTCCGTGGACGGTTTGAACCTTGATAAGGTATTTATTCCGGTGGATATGCTTTTGGGCGATTTATATTTGTTCCTGAATCAATACGCAAATGCGGCCACCGCATATTACAGGTTGATAAAGGAACGGGAACTGACACTGATATCAATGTATCGTAATTCATGGCTTGACATATCCCGTAAGGGCTTTTCGTATTTTACACATACATCTGGGCTGTCTTATGCCAGTAGCGAGGTGATATCATCCTTTGTTTACAGTTCGGACGCAAAGGCTTACCATCCTTTGTTGCTCCGCATGTCTTACAACGACAAGGCTTTTATTGCTCCGGCGCAATCTTTTGTGGACGAAATGTCAAACGCTTTATATGTGGTAGGCGTAGAAGGAAAGCCAACGGTGTCCGGATATTGTGATGGAGACATGCGGGGGCAAGCTATTCTTGCCGGAGGGCAGGTTTATCCTTCAGCCTATGGTTCAATGACACTGAACAATGTTGCAGCTACATATATATGTAAATTTTTCAACATGGACAATACTTCAGTGTCGGGAAGCGACCCCGAAAATGAGGCTTTGGGGGGATTGTACCTGCAGCGGACTTTGCCTTTATATCGGGTTTCTCATGTTTACCTCCGTTTGGCTGAAGCCTTGAACCGCTTGGAAAAACCGACGATGGCTTTTGCGGTTTTAAAATATGGATTGAATGCCACGACGCTTGAAAATCCTAATCGGGTTAATCAGAGTGAACGCAAAGGGGAAATATACACGGATTTTACGGAAGACATCTTTGCAGACAACGTAGGTACGGCCACTCGTGGACGGGGAAACGGTATTCCATACGATAATGAATTTTATATCATTCCGGATTTCAGTACGGAAACTCCGACCAAAGCGTTGGAAGATTCCATCTTGTTTGTGGAAGACTGTATCGTAGACGAAATGGCAGCGGAGACATGTTTTGAAGGCAACAGGTTCTTTGATCTGCTGAGGGTGGCTCGCCATCGTAACCAATATCCGGCTTATATGGCTAAGAAAGTTTCCAAACGTTTCGGAGAAAATGCGGAAAGAATGGAGCAAGCCTTGATGGAAGAAGAGCGTTGGTACTTGAAATGAAGTATATAAGAATAATCAATGTTTAACCCAAAGATATAATTATGAAAAAGAGGACTTTTAAACGAATGTTGTTTAGCGCGGCATTGTTGACTTCAATTGCTGAAGTGCAGGCTCAAGACAACCCGATCACGTTCACACGTGATATGACGTTTAGGGAAGAATATGGGTGGGCAAATAGTAATGCTACTCCCAAAGTGGGTGATTTCGACAATGATGGAATCAATGACTTGTGGTTGGACGGTCGTCGGCAATCGCAAGGGTGGCAGACCAGACCTGTTTTTGCCAAAGGATTAGGCGGAAGAGAATTTCTTGCTGATTATGAACCGATAATGGAGATTACTTACGATTCTACGATCGTACAGAAAATAGACACGATATGGTTAAAGGACGAACATGGTGATTTTGTATTGGACGGTGAAGGGAATAAAATCATAGAAGAGTTGGCACCGGTGTTGGACGATGATGGGAATCCCGTGAATGATACCATAGTTACAGAACATGAAAATTATATGGGGACGAAAAACGGATTGCCCGAGACTGCTTGGAGTGCCGGTTCTCAACCTATTGATTTCAACTCTGACGGCTTGGTTGATTATTTGGTTCTTCATCCGGGAGAGGTCGGAGACATTCAAGGGTATAAATTGGTAAAGAACTTAGGGAACGGTCGATTTGAAGAAGTAGAAGACGAGACTCTCAGTTCCATGAAGTTCTCGGAGAATCCGGCGAAAGGGGATTTCAATAAGTTTAACGAAGAAAATGCTTTTACTTCTGTTGTGACAGGTGACTATGACAAGGATGGGTTTGTCGATCTTTTGATAACCGGGATGGATGTGAGTGGTCGTTTCGTGAGATTGCTTCGGAATGTGGAAGGCAAGCGTTTTGAGGAACAAAATGTGTTCGAGGCTTTGCCTTTTGACAAAGAAGTGAACCGGCGTGGTTTATGGGAAGAAAGCGGTGTCAGTGAAGACCCGGAAACTGGAGATGAGGTCAAAAGTATATATTTTCAGGAACAGCCGACGAAGAAAGCTAAGCCTTTGAGTCACGGGTCTGTGGCTTTTATTGACATGGACAATGACGGTTGGCTGGATATAGTAGCATCTGGATATGCGGATGGAACCGACATGGGGGATGTAGGTGCTGAACCGGGAGGAGACGAAATCCGTTTTTACCATAATCAGAAAGACGGTACGTTCAAGGATGTGACTGACCAGTTAATCCCGGCAGCGCAAGAAATTTTGACCAGTTGGGGACTTGAATCCAAGGGAACATTGGAAGACGTTTTCACAGCTTGGGCTACGGAGAATTTAGTGATGATGGCTACGGACTATAATCAGGATGGTTTGATGGATCTTATGATTTGCGGTAAATCGAGGACGGGTGTTCCTGAAACTCTCTGTCTGATCAACACGCCGACTGATGGTTCTGTGTTCAGCTTTTATGAAGAAACAGTGCCTATAGTGGGTATGACTGGTTGTGGAAACAGCGGCTTCTATTATGGGGATTTCAATGGAGATGATGTGCCGGATGTTTACCATCGCGGATATTCCGATGCGTTGAAGGGAGATGGAAGCAAGTGGTCTTACTGTAAAGTGTTTGATGTAAGCGAAGGAGGTACCGTAGGACTCTATACTTCTTATGGTTTTGATTATTGGAGTAACGACGTATTTGGAGGTTTTATTTGGCCATGGGATGACGATCATCCGGTTGCAGGTAATTTCGGAGATGTGGACAATGATGGCAAGTTGGATCTCATTGCGAGTGGTTATGAGGGCGGTACGGATAACTTTATCATCAGTTACAATGAGACCGATTATGAGCCGGTTTATCCGGATGCGCCTACAGAAGTGACGGCTGAGGCTGCAGAAAACGGCCAAGTGACGGTGAAATGGCCTGCTTCTAATTTGATCAATGGTAATGTGGCAGTCCATAATGTGTATATCCGCAACAACGAGACGGGTGCCGTCCGGATGCTGGTCCCGGCCAATACGGAAACCGGCAAGCAGTTGGCTTATAGCATGTTCGGCGCGTATGCCGTAAACTATTCCATGGATGAAGGTTTATGCTTCTATGTATTCGAGAAACTTCCGGCCGGAAGCTATACCGTGGGTGTGCAGGCCGTGAACTATGCTTATTTGGCCAGTGGTTTCACGACGACGGAAGTGACCGTGACAGACGGGTATGAGACCGGTATCCAAGCTCCGGAGAAGCAGACAGGTGTGAAGGTTGACATCGAAGGCAATGTAATCACAGTGAACAGCCCGGAGACTGCCACGGTAGCTATTTACAATATGCAAGGTGCCGAGGTGGCTACGGGAATGACAAATACTCCTATTACAGTAAATGGCAGAGGGGTGTTTATAGTAAAGACAAATCAGAAAGTTATTAAGATAGTGAAGTAATATAATGTTTAATTTCTAAAGTAATAATTATGAAAAAGGAGACTTTTAAACAAGTGTTGTTCAGTGCGGCTTTGTTGGCTTCAGTCTTTGAAGTGCAGGCTCAAGACAACCCGATCACGTTCACGCGTGATGCAACGTTTAGGGAAAACTATGATTGGGCGAATAGTATGTGTACTCCCAAAATCGGTGATTTTGACAATGACGGAATCAATGATTTATGGTTGGACGGCCAGCGTCAATCGTATAGTTGGCAAACCCGTACCGTGTTTGCCAAAGGATTGGGAGAACGGACGTTCCAAGCCGACTTTGAACCTATAATGGAAACCGAGCTGGATTCTACTATCGTACAGAAGACCGATACGATATGGAAAACGGATGAAAGTGGTGATTTCGTATTGGACGGCGAAGGCAATAAGATTGTAGAAGAAATCATACCGGTGGTAGATGATGAAGGTAAGCCGGTGAATGATACGATTGTGACGAAAAATGAGGTCTATGTCGGCACACAGAACGGTCTGCCGCAGACGGCTTGGAGCGTCGGGTCGCAACCCATTGATTTCAATGCCGACGGTTTAGTGGACTACCTGATTCTCCATCCCGGAAAAGTAGGTGACCTTCAGGGGTATATATTGGTGAAGAATTTAGGAAATGGTAAATTTGAAGTGGTGGAAGACGAAGTGCTTAGTTCCATTAAGTTTTCCGAGAGCCCGAAAAAAGGCGATTACAACCGTTTCAATGAAGACAACGCTTATACCTCGGTCGTAACGGGCGATTATGACAAAGACGGATATGTGGACCTTTTGATAACCGGCATGGCATACGACGGACGTTTTGTGAAATTGCTTCGTAACGTGAACGGCGAACGTTTTGAAGAAATGAACGTGTTCGAGGCATTGCCTTTTGATGTAGAAGTGAACCGTCACGGACTGTGGGAAGAAAGCGGTGCCGGTGAAGATCCGGAAACGGGTGACCCCATTAAGAGTGTGTATTTCCAGGATAAGCCTACCATGAAAGCCAAACCTTTGAGTCATGGTTCCGTGGTCTTTTTTGATATGGACAATGACGGATGGTTGGACATCGTGGTTTCCGGATATGAGGAGAAGACGGACATGGGAGATGTAGGGATGGAACCGGAGGGAGATCAAATCCGTTTCTATCACAACCAGAAAGACGGTACGTTTAAGGATGTGACAGACCAGTTGATTCCGGCTGCTCAGGAAGTTTTGGCCAATTTGGGACTCGAGACTACGGGGACAGTGTCAGATGTATTTACGGCTTGGGGATCTAACAATACGGTGATGATGGCCACGGACTATAATCAGGACGGTTTGTTGGACCTTTGGATCAGTGGGAAGAAAAGAGGCGACATTCATGAGACTTTCTGCCTTATCAATACTCCGACTGAGGGCAGTGTGTTCAGTTTCGTTGAAGAGACAGTGCCTATGGTGGGCATGACGGATGCCGGAAACCGGGGATTCTTCTATGCGGATTTCAATGGTGATGATGTGCCGGACTTATATCACCGCGGACATTCCGACGCCTTGAAACCCGATGGCAACAAATGGGACTGGTGCCGAGTCTTTGAAGTGAGTGAAGGTGGAAGCGTAGGTCTTTATACATCGTATGATTTAGGTTATTGGAGTAACGACATTTTCGGAGGCTTCACATGGATTTGGGATGATTCGGATCCTGTTCCGGGTAACTTCGGCGATGTGGACAACGACGGTAAGCTGGATATCATGGCCGGAGCTTATGAAGGTGGTACGGATAACTTTATCATTAGTTACAATGAGACCGATTATGAGCCGATTTATCCGGATGCGCCTGCTGAAGTGACGGCTGAGGCAGCAGAAAACGGCCAAGTGACGGTGAAATGGCCTGCTTCTATTTTGAGCAATGGTAATGTGGCAGTCCACAATGTGTATATCCGTAACAACGAGACGGGTGCCGTCCGGATGCTGGTCCCGGCCAATACGGAAACCGGCAAGCAGTTGGCTTATAGCATGTTCGGCGCGTATGCCGTAAACTATTCCATGGATGAAGGTTTATGCTTCTATGTATTCGAGAAACTTCCGGCCGGAAGCTATACCGTGGGTGTGCAGGCCGTGAACTATGCTTATTTGGCCAGTGGTTTCACGACGACGGAAGTGACCGTGACAGACGGGTATGAGACCGGTATCCAAGCTCCGGAGAAGCAGACAGATGTGAAGGTTGCCATCGAAGGCAATGTAATCACGGTGAATAGTTCAGCGTCTGCTGCGGTAGCCATCTACAATATGCAAGGTGCCGAGGTGGCTACGGGAATGACAAATACTCCTATTACAGTAAATGGCAGAGGGGTGTTTGTTGTAAAGACAAACCATAAAGCGGTTAAGATCGTGAAGTAATAAAAATAGTTTCTTTTGATTAACATTAGATTAGTTTAGATTGTGCGTTCCGGTCGTTTGTGAAAATAGCCGGGACGTTTTTTCTCTCTATTCCGATTTAAATAGAAGAGACCGGTTGAATGTAATTATTAAACTTTGTAAATATGAGAAATACTTTATTAAAGCCGATTCTTAGCTTATCGGTATTGATGGGAGCTGGTGGATGCTTCACGCAAGGATATGCGGAGGATATTGTGATTGTGGACGGTTTGTGGAAAATTTCATATATCGAAAACGACCACGCTTTCCGGGTGAATATTTTAAATGAGGACGGTTCGGCCCGAAAATGTCTTTTCACGCGTTCCGCTTCAGAAGCGGTCTACGACAATGTGGCGGGAGAGTCGCGTACTGTGACGCCTGCATCTTTTGCCGACATAAAACAGACTGAGGAACAGGTAAATGACGAGTTCGGGACAGGGATCAGTTATACATTTACCTTTACCCGTCCGGACAACGGGGACGACGTGCAGATGGTGCAGCGGTTTTGTGTATATGAAGAAAACGACTTTTTAATTACAGACTTGTCCATAGAGGGGGACGAGGCTATACGTTCCAATTATCTGGCTCCGGTGTCGGTCAGTCAGATGTATGTCCTCTTCTCCGAAAGTGAAGACAACCGTATGCTTAAAGTGCCTTTCGACAATGACGGGTGGACACGTTATAATAAGTATAAGATGAACACTTCGATGACTTCCTACGAAGTGGCGGCCTGGTTCAATGGAGAAACCAAGGAGGGAATGGTAATCGGTGCGGTAGACCATGACCATTGGAAGAACGCCATATCGGTAGAAGCTTCGGACAATGGGCGGGTCAATGTCTTGAAAGTCTATTCCGGTGCTTCTACGTCGGAGACGCGGGACGTCTTGCCTCACGGTAAGCTGAAAGGGCCTAAAATATCATCAGCCCGTATGTTTGTCGGTTTTGCAGACGATTGGCGTACGGGCATGGAGACTTTTGCCCGTGCCAATACGATGGTCCAGCCGATGCGTGATACGTGGGATAAGGGAACGCCTTTCGGTTGGCAAAGTTGGGGCGTACTGGAAAAAAAGAATTCTTTCGACGCGGATGTGGAAATAGCGGATTATTATCATGAGGTCTTGAAACCTAATGGTTTCGTGAACAGTCAAGGCATACAAATAATCGGTATAGACTCTTGGGACAATCTGTCAACCGATGAGAGGATAAAGTTGTGCAAGGAAGGCGGAGAAAACGGTCAGACGGTGGGATTGTATTTCACTCCGTTCTCTTGGTGGTGGGGATGGAGCGACAAAATGGGAAGCACCCAGTACACGGCAGAAGACTGTTTCCTGAAAGTGAACGGTGAACCTTATAGTCTGGGAGGAGCCATGTGTCTGGACCCGACTCATCCGGGCACGAAAGCATGGATTTCTACCCGTATTCAGGAAATGAAGAAGCAAGGATTCCGGTTCCTGAAACTGGATTTTACCAGTCACGGCATGGTGCAGGCTGATTCTTATTATGCAAAAGGCGTGACGACGGCCATGGAAGCCTATAATAACGGGTTGAGCTATCTGACGAAGGTGGTCGATGAGGGAGACGAGCCGATGTTCCTTTCTTTCTCCATTGCGCCTCTTTTCCCTTATCATTACGGGAATTCCCGCCGTGTAGGGTGTGACACATGGGCTGATATCGGTCAGACAGAGTATTGTATGAATGCCATTTCCGGCGGTTGGTGGACCGACTTGCTTTATCAGTATAATGACCCGGATCACTTGGTCATGGTCGGCAGCGGGGGCTGGGGAAGTCCTAAAAACTGTACGTTGGGAGAGAACCGTGCCCGTTTCACGAGCGGGGCGGTAACCGGAATGATGATGGTGGCGGACAATTTCGCTTTGAATGATGATTCGGGAAATGGAGACGCAGCCTTGTCGCGTGCCCGTGCGCAAGAAATCATGATGAATAAGGATATCAATGAGATGGCCGATTTAGGACGCTCGTTCATGCCTGTGTATGGACATAAGGAGCATAACGGGAATGCGGATGCGGCGGAAACCTGCTTTATGCATCATACGGAGGAATATCTGTATGTGGCCGTATTTAATTATACCGACGGGGAGTCGTCCGGAAGTATTCCTTTGTCCGACCTCGATATTGCTCTTGGCGACTTCGATACGGTGAAGGAACTGTGGAGCGGTGAAACTGTGGTTGTGGACGGTGAGGAACTTTCTTACAAGGTGCCGGCAAAAGATGTGAAAGTGTTCCGTTTTCATAAGAAACCCGGATCCGGGATTGCGGATGCCATGTCGGAGGGAGGTAAAGATGCCCGGTTGGACGTGCACATTCTGCCCGGAAGTAACGGTGGATTGGAAATGAATATAGATTCTTCGGCTCCATTGAGAAAAATAGATGTTTTCGATCTTCAGGGACGGTTGCTGAAGTCTCAGAATGTACGGGGATTATATAATGCTTGCGTGGCATTATCTCCGGTGAAAGGTCTGTTGTTGTTGCGTGCCTGTCTGCAAGAAGGGCAGGTGCTGTTGGCCAAAGCTATGGTTCATTGAGGGAAGAGAGGCGTATAAATGTTTAATATGCATCACCTTATGCTAAAATACGTGTTTTTGCTATTTTTTGCGCCATTTTTTCTATGTAATCTCCTAAATCTTTCCTTTCTTTGCATTGCAGTTAGTTAATATTGAGATTAGGTTAATGATTGGTTTAATAGGTATTTGATTTAAGGGGAAGATTGTTTTCAGGATTTTATAAACAATATTTTCGTAAGACCCTATTGAATGGCATTGAAAGAATTAAAAAAGGAGATGCGGCATTGCGCCGTATCTCCTTTGATTTTCTTATGGAGAGAATATTTATCCTACAAGGTATTTCCCGAAAGGAAGCTTGGACAGCAGCCATGTGATGAGGTTGCTCAATGCGAAGGTACAGAGGGTCAGCGTCAGGATGAACCAAGGTGTGCCCAGTTCCATGGCCTTCAGCATGTCGAAAAAGACGGAGTAGAGCACGATGATGTGCAGCAGGTAAACGCCATAACTCAGGCGCGACAACCGGTTGACGAAACCGTAGCACGGGGCTTTCTGCCCAGGGATGGCTTTGCACATCATGAAAACGCCGAAAGTCATCAGTATGACGTTAGGGGAACAGTACAGCCACGTCAGTTCCACTTCCTGCACGAGTTCATGGGAGAACGAGCGGTAGTAGAACGGGATTGCGGTAACGGCATAGCCCACCAGAAAACAGAGCAGGCCGATGCTGAGGTTTCGCGAGGCATTCCAGTGCAGATGGTGGCGGATGTAATGCGCCAATACCAGATAGCCGATGAAACCGGAGAAATACCAAAAGCTGTGGAACTCGTTCCAGTAGCATTCGCCGAACATGTCGCCTGCCCCGATTTCTTTTAAATATGCAAGGAAGGACGATACGAACCATACGGCAAGGAAAGCAAGCTCAGCCTTTTTTCCGGTTTGCTTGAGCCAAGGAGACAGGACGGGCATGAACAGATACAGGCCGATGAGCATGTAAATGTACCACAGATGTCCGCTGTCGTCATTAAAGTTCCAGATGGGATGGAGTAGGCGCATGGGAAGCTCCGATGCAGGCAGGTCTCCCATCAGGACAGGCCAGAAGGCGTAGATGCACGACCATACGGCAAAAGGGACGAGCACGCGGATGAAACGCCGTTTGAAGAAAGTGGTGTTGTCATCCTTCAGGGGCAACAGCAAGTAGGAAGAGGTCATCACGAATAATGGCACTGCTGCACGCATGATGCTGTCGATGATACTGATCCACAAACGGTCGCTCTCCGAAGCGCATTGCCATACGCCGCCCGGGCCGATGTAAAAAGAGTCGCAACTGTGCGTGGCAATGACCATCAGGCAGGCCAGGACACGCAGATAATCGAGGAAAACGATGCGGGTGGTTCCCGCTGTTGTAGCTTTGTGGTTCATGATTTATGGCTTTTAATGTGACAATGAAACCCGTACCCGTCCGGAATGAACGGATACGGACCGTGTTCATAATGTTTGTTTCTTAGAATAAGACTTTTTCTTTGTACGTCCCTGCCGAAACCAGAAAAGTGCCGTGTGCTGGAAGTACTATCGTCTCGTTTGTGGTTCCGTGCGCGACGAGGCATCCGTCCGTGCCGTAGACTTTCACTTGTTCGTGTAACGGGCTTTTCACTTCTATATTGTGTCCGTTCTTGATAATTTTAAACTGCCCGGAAAGGGATGCGGATGCTACCCTGGTGTTGACTTCCAAGGTGCATGTCCGGAAAGTGCTTCCGGCATACGACTGGTCCAAGGTTTGTACGCCTACGGTATATTTCCCGTCTCCGAAGGGCTTGATGCGGTAGGTCTTGACCCGGGAGGACAGTGAAGTTTGCAAGTCCGTGCCTACTTTGAGCTTTCCGGTTTTCCGGTTTGCGGGGATGAGGCAGTACGTTTCTTCGGTCGTTTCGTTCCGGACGAACAGGTTGTAACGTAAGGCCGAAACCGGCGATTCGTTGTCCGAACCGTCTCCCCAACGGATAACCAGTTCGGTACCTTGCATTTCTGCTGATACATCGCCCGGGGCGTCCGGGAATGTATTGCCTTTCAACCCGTTCTTTTCCGGTTTGTTCTCGTAGACGCGCAACGGAGAGGAGTAACAGGCCGGTGCGTTGGCATCGCGTGTTCCGATGTAGCCGCCTACGATGATATCCATATTGCCGTCTCCGTTCCAATCCCCCATATTGATACCGCCGTCTTGGTTCACGGGAACGATGGGGTAGGAGGTGTCCATGGTGAACTTTCCTTCCTCGTTTTGGTAATAAATCCGGTTACGGAATCCGCTGCCGTCGCTCGGTTCACCATTGATAATCATGTCCATCCGTCCGTCTGCATTGAAATCCGCCACGAGAGGATTGGCACGGCTTACGCCGAGAATGCCGCTTTCCGTTTCCGGGACGTGGCGGAAAGACAGATGTCCGGAACCGTCTGTCGTATTATAATAGATGGGAGCCAGACAGACCCAGTTGTCGCCGTTTCCGGTGCTGATGATGTCCAGTGTCCCGTCTCCGTTGATGTCTGCCAAGGTGGATTGTCCTTGGAATGCTCCGGTGAGATTGTCGGGCGTGAGGTCGGCAAAACTCCCGTTTTGTTGGTTGATGTAGGTCTTCAAGGCCGTGGAAGTCTTGTCACTGTAGCCGGAGTACTCGATATCCAGCCAACCGTCGTTATTCAAATCTCCGAACATGACCGAACCGTTGGTGGCAGCTTCAAAGTCGATTTCCTGACGGATGAAGCGCCCTGTGCCCTTGTCGTTGAGATACAGATCGATGTGCCGTCCGTTTTGGTTGCTCATGATGAGCACGTCCGTGTAGCCGTCGTGATTGAAATCCCCCGTGGAAATCGGATTGTAGAAACCTTCGTCGCGGCGTTGCAGGAAACCGGCGTCCGGTACGCGTTCAAAACGGAAGTCTTCATCGGCACCCAAGTTGCGGTAGAGCGTGACGAACTTGATGTCTCCGCTGATATTCCAGTCTCCTCCCTGCCCCATAATCAGCAAGTCGAGGTTTTCGTCATTGTCGAAATCGAAGAACACGGCATTCGTGTAAGTCGTGGGTTGCAGGAAACTATATTTTTCCAACGTGAATGTGCCTTCGTTGTTGGGACGTGCCAGAATGGCCAGTTCATCCCATACGTGGGCTATGGCGGGTAATCCCATTACCCATGCCATCATTCCGATAAACCATTGCTTTTTCATGTCTTTTTATTTTGTCTGGGTGGACGTAAGCCCGCCGGGGCCGTCGAACAAATAAGTAAACTCATCGAAATAAGCCGTGCCGGAGGTTTCCTGCGTATTGTAGCTGTACAGGCCGATACGGCTGCCTTTCCAGTCGCCTGAACCGGATTCGAACGTGTCGCCGAACTCAATGAATGTTTCGTTGTTCACGCTGTAATAGAATTTATGTTTGTTGTTCACCGCATCGATTTCCAGACGGATATAGATGCCCTTGTTCATGACCGAGGATATATTGAAAGAGGTGGTTTTGGCAGTCCCGTCTGTTTCCATGTAAAGCCGGGGAGTAGCCGTTCCGTCCTTGTCTTCCATGATGATGCCGCCGCCCACGAATTTGTTGCCGATACATTCTATACCGGCCCGTCCGCCGGGCGTCAGTTGCGCGAAGTCTATTTTTACGGTGACCACGCCTTTGTATCCCATGGTCTTTTGCGTAAACTGGTTGAAGGCCGTGCGCAGCTTCTCTGCCTTTTGCGATTTGATGGCCAGCCAGCCCGGTTTTTCCGTCAGCGACCAGTATTCATCGTGCGGGTTATGGTTGAATTGCCATTGCAATCCCAACTCCTTAGCTTCGAAGTCGTCGCTGGCTTGCGGAGCATAGGCTTTCGTTTCCACACCGGTGGAAGGCTTGCGGCAGACTTTCATGGGCTCGCCGATGCCGTTCTTGTCGTAGTCCGTACCCATTTCAGGGAATCCGTCTTTCCAAGTGACGGGTTGGAGGTGTACTACGCGTCCCTGTGGTTCGGTGGACTGGAAGTGGTAGAACCACCATTCCCCCTCGGGCGTGTCGACCAAGGCACCTTGATGCGGCCCGTTCACTTTGGTCGAGCCCATTTCCAGTACGCGCTTCTGTTCGTAAGGACCGTAGATATTTTTGGAACGCATTACAGTCTGCCATCCCGTACCCACTCCGCCTTCCGGGATGCTGATATAGTAATATCCGTCTTTGAGGAACAGTTTCGTACCTTCGGCTGTTGGGCCTTCGTACACTTTCCGGCCATCGTCGAGCAATGTCTTGCCGTCCGCGCTCATTTTATGGATGATGATGGGGCCTCCGCCCAACTGGCTTCGTCCGATGTAGGCTTGCCCGTCTTCGTCCCATAATGGGCACGGGTCTTCCCAGCCCGATACATTCTTTACTTGGTAGAGCGGACTCCACGGGCCTGCCGGGTCGGTAGCCGTGGACATGAACAGCCCTTCGTTCGGCGTACATACGTACATCCAGAATTTGCCGTTGTGATAACGTAAGGCCGGTGCCCAACTTCCATTGCCGTATTTGTCCATGCCCGAATAGCCGTCCAAATCCATCCGGTCGAAGATACGGCCTATGATTTTCCAGTTCACCATGTCGTCGGATTCCAGGATGTTCATGCCCATGAAGTGGAACTCCGAACATGTCATGTAGTATTTGCGGCCCACGCGGATGACATCAGGGTCTGAATAGTCGCCGTTCAGTATCGGGTTGGCAAAAGTCCCGTCTCCCAAGTCGCCCCAACGTGTGTCTGTGTACCATCCCGAGGAGCCGCCTAAATCCTGTCCCCCCGAGAACAGACCCATGCGTTCGCTGTCCGTGTAAGCTCCCATGACAGGGCGTGCCCGGTGTTCCCCCGGGAAAAACTCCTGTACGGATTCTTCCCCTTTTCCTACTTTCTCAAACGCTGTCATTTGCTGTGCCGTGAGCGGCATGAAAGCCAAGTTGCAGCACAATAAAGAAAATGCGATTGTATTTTTCATGCGTTGATAATAATTTATGAATGAATGCACAAAAATACAATCAAGAGCCGGGGCGCACTATTACAAATACGTCATAAAATGTAAGGTTGGCATCTATCCTTATCTTTTCAGGGCGGCCCGGATAACGAACCAACCGTGTTGGATGAGGGTAGTTGTCCAACCGAAGTGTGAGGCCATGATGCGGAAACGTTCCCGCAGTGATTCCTGATGGTGCTGTGTGGTCAGTCCTTCACTCAGGTAATCGGTAAGGATAAGCCTTGTGTTATATATCGGTTGTTTGAGACGTTCCGCCCGTTTCAACAAACGTATGCACCAGTCGTAGTCGGCAGAAAAGCGAAAGTTCAGGTCGTAAAGTTCCTGTCGGGCCAAATCCGTTCGTACATAAAACGATTGGTGGCAAACCAACATGCCGTGTCGGAACTTTTTCCAGGTCAGTTGTTTCGGTGCTTGCAGACGGCGGTGGCGGATGAAGCGTCCTTGTCCGTCCACCCAATCCGTTTCGCCGTAGAGGATGGCGGGGAGAGAAGCGTTCATGTCTATATGGCCGAAAACCTGTTGTAAGGTGTCAGGGCTGTGTAACCGGTCGCCGGCATTCAGGAAGACGATATAGTCTCCGGTGGCATGTTCCAGAGCCTTGTTCATCGCGTCGTAAAGTCCTTTGTCCGGTTCGCGGACGACCCGGATGTCATGTGGGCATGTTTTGCCCGTATTGGCATCCACGTACCGATGAATCAATTCCATGGTCTGGTCTTTGGAACATCCGTCGATAATCAGATGTTCGACATGGGGGAAAGTCTGGGATGCCACGCTTTCCAAGGTGCATGGCAGTGTCTTTTCCGCATTGTAGGTGACTGTGGCAATGGTGACGGTTGGGAAAGGAACTTTGTTCATGTCTTTTGTGTGAGCTGGGTTTATCTTTTCTCGGATGCACGTTTGTAAACGGCTATATATTTGGAGGCCACGTTGGTCTCGCCGTAGTTCGCCAAGGCCGAGTGTACGGCGTGGGCGGACAATTCCTCCTGCGAGGCGGTTTCCAGTATGAAACGTATGCCTTCGGCCAGGTCTTCGGCGTTCCGTGCTTCGGCCAGATAACCGTTTTTACGGTGGTCTATCATTTCTGGTATGCCTCCGACGTTGAATCCTACGCAAGGAACCCCGCAGGACAGGGCCTCCACGATGGTATTGGGCAGGTTGTCCTCCAGCGAAGGCGTGACGTATGCGTCCACCGCATTATATAGGCGTGCCATTTGTTTTTCGTCGCTTACGTAGTCGATGGCATAGACCGGGAATGGGAAGAGCGCACGAATCTGGTCGGCACGGTTGCCGACTACCACGATGCCGATGCGTGTGGCCAAATCGGGATGCTTTTCTTTCAATATGCGGCAGGCTTCCATCAGATAATCTATGCCTTTACGCGGGTCGGTGGCCTTGAGCGAACCGAAAAGCAGCAGCTTCTTGTCGATGGGCAGGTTGCATTGTAGGCGCACCTTGACCTGTTCGGCCGGGTGGAAAATGTTAGCGTTGATGGTATTGGGGATAGAAGTCACTTCCTGCCCGACCAGAAGCGTGCTTTGGCGTGCCAGGCCTTCCAACCATCGGCTGCAAGCCACGAAAATGATATGTGCTCCGCGCAACATTTGCTGTTTTCGCCGGAACACCTTGGCCGACAGGTCATGCGTGCCGCCTCCGTGCAGAAGCAGGGGGCAGTGGTGGCACTCGGTTTGGTATTTCGTGCACTCCCCGCTGTAGTGGCAGATGCCGGTAAACGGCCATTGGTCGTGCATCGTCCACACGATCGGTTTGCCGCTGTCTATGATGCGGCGTATGTCTTTCAGGGAAAGGAAGCCTTGGTTTACCCAATGCAGGTGGATGACATCGGCTTCTTTGAATTCCGGTAATGAGGTGACGTCCGTACCGGTGTTGGCCAGGTCCACTTGGAACAGGTTGTGCTTCTTGAACCGGTTGGCTTTCCAGATACAGACGCGTTCCCATACGAATTTGGCTTTCAGCAGGGGAGACTGGGGCAGGCTGGCCACCGTGATTTGGTCCGTCCGTTTGTCGCGCACCAACATTTTGGCTTTGACCCCGTTGTTTTTCAGGGCTTCCATGAGACGGTTGGCTGCGATGGCTGCCCCTCCTATGTTTTCGGATGTATTGATAATGAGGACTCTCATACGTTTTTCAATCGTTTCTGCAAATTTAGGGATTATGGCTGATATATGTCATATAAATCCTATGATTCTTTTCGAGGCATGGACTTATGCACCGAAATCTCCCTTTAATGTCCGTTTTATTCGTCTTATGGCTTTGGCCATGAATGAATTGGTCTTGGCATAATAACGTGAGTAGGCTTTCCTTGCCTCGGCGCATTCTTCTATCGGTTCTATTCTTACCACAGGTAATGGCTCCATATAAAGCCCTGACCGGTATAGGTTCCCGCCGCCGCAATTCGTTCCGCTACCGTCGAACCCGATGTTTTGTACAAGTGATTTTCCCACATTGAGCGACAGGATGTCATTGAGAAAAAGAGAGGCATTCCATCTGATGGCCCAAGAATTATTCTTTCCTTCGGTTTGTCGGCGGAGCATGCGTGTATATCCGTATTTTCCGTTAAAGTCGAATGTGTAGGTCAGTTTCTTCCGTTTGAGCTCTTCCAATAAGGCTTTTCCGTCGGGATTAAAGAACTGCCAGGCGCGTTTCCAAGTGCCCCACCCCCAACTTCCGGTCCATTTGATAAGGAACGTGTCAGGCAAACTCGGGTCATTGGTAAAGTCGCAGGCTTGTATGTGTCCTACTTGGGGGACGTCAGTGTAAATATCCAGTGCGTCGTTCATGAACCGGAGGAAATGCGGAGCCACGACCAAGTCGTCTTCCAATACTATGACCCGTCCGTACCGGTTTACCATTGTGGTGACACCGTCTATGATGTTCCTTGCCAGTCCCCAATTCTGTTCACGTTCCGTGACGTGTACTTGCCGGAAACCTTTGGCTTCCCTTACGATGTGCCTCACTTCTTCCACGGCTGCGCAGTCGGCTTCCGAACGTGCGGCATCGGAGTAGACGAACAAGTCGCTGGCAGCGGCCAACGTGTTGCGCGACAAGGCCTCTAAGGCTTGTCGGGTGTGTGCGGGGCGGTTGTAGACGAATAATAATATCGGTGCTGTGTCCATGTTTTATTGAATAATTTGCTACTTTTCGATAGCCCAGTCTCCCAATGTCTTCCGTTCGAGGTCGAAGTTGATGCCGACTTTGACCACGGGAAGCCCGCATAGGGCGAAACGTTCAGGATAGTTTTTGAGGTTGATTTGCTGCATGGCTGCTTTTGCCGTCCTGTTGAGTTTCGCCTCGATGAGGTAGAGTGTGGTTGGGGTGCGCAACACGACGTCTACCCTTCCTTGGGGAGTACGCACTTCCACATCCGCATAGTAACCGAGGAGGCTGAAGATGATGTAGAGTACTTGTTGGTAATGCCCCTCGGTGTCAGTTCGTTCGCAGTAGGGTATGGTAGAGAGGAACGTTTGGAGAAGTTGCAACATACCATCCATGTCGTCGCGCGCCATTGCCCTGGCCATGTGAATCACCATGGAATTGGTGGACAGGTTGTCGGGGGTGATGTAATAAGGGATGAGACTTCTCATCAGTCCGATTCGGACTTCCTTATTGGGAATGTCGAGGGTGTAAGCGTCGAAGTTTACATCGTAGTCTTTGATGGTGATGTATCCGCTTTGGTAGAGGAGTGGGACGATGCTTGTCATCCTTTCGGTGGGCGCGTCGAAATCGGATGCCATGGCTTCGGTACCCCCGATTTTAGAAGGTGGCACATCGAACTTGTTGAGCATCTCGATGAGGTAGGTGGGCGTGCCGCTCCCGAACCAGTAAGAACCCAGCTTTCCGTCGGAAAAAGCGTTGAGTAAGCTGTAAGGATTATAAATGTCGGGTGAGGGCCATGTGAAATGGTAGCCGTCGTAATTCTCTTTGAGTTGCCGCATGGCCTCTTCGGGGGTGGTGCCGAGCTTTCCGGCCAGCATTTCGAGGTCGGCTGCCATTTGCGTCCGTATTTCCTCCTCGCTGATACCGCATACGGTGGCGTATTCCGGTAGCATGCTGATATTTTTAATATTGTTGAGCTCGCTGAAGATGCTAAGTTGAGAGAATTTGGTGATGCCGGTGAGGAAGACGAATCGCAGGTAGGGGTCGCAGGCCTTTAGCGGACTGTAGAAGTTCCGCATGACGTTGCGCAGAGTGGGCAGGTCTTCTTCCTCATGTACCACGTCGAGCAGAGGAGCGTCGTATTCGTCGATGAGTACCACCACTTGTCGGCCCGTCTGTTCGCAGGCTCGGCGGATAAGGTCTGTAAGGCGTGTGTTCGTGTCAGGGATTTCAGATTCGATGCCGAAATTCCTTTCCAATGTCTTCAGTTGCCACAACAGGTAGCGTTCCAGTCCCTCCTTGTCCAAATGCTTGCCCATACTCATGTCGAAATGCAACACGGGATATTCCGTCCACTCCGTTTCCCACTTTTCGATAGCCAGTCCTTTAAACAGTTCTTTCTTGCCTTCGAAATAGGCCTGCAAGGTACTGGTGAGTAATGACTTGCCGAAACGGCGCGGACGGCTGAGAAATACGTATTTGGAGTCGGAATGCGTGATGCGGTACACGTGTTCCGTCTTGTCGATGTATAAATAGGGTTTGTTCCTTAGTTCGGAAAACGTTTGTATCCCGATGGGGTAAAACCTGCGTTGTTGTTCCATGACTTAATCCTCCTGTGTTAGTCTGAAAACAAAGATAAGGTTTTATTTTCGATTTCATGCCGTGCGGAGGCCGGATTTTTACCGATCGTGAGCCTTCGTTTTTGTGGTAAAGTGGCGGACTGTCGTTTGCTGTTGCCTACCATGGCAATTTGGGAGGCAGGAAACATTGTGAATGTTATTCATTAACCATACGTTTTTGCCATATTTTTTAATATCACAGATAATTCGTAAGTATAATGTTCTAAATTAAATTCCCGTTCAGCCAGATTACGGCCGTTATGCCCCATCTGTCGGGCTTCTTCGGGGTGAGTGTATAAATATGTAATGGCTTGTTTCCATCCTTCCACATCATTGTAGTCCACGTAGATTCCCACGCCTTCTTTCTCTATGTCCATTTCAAATTTGGGATTACGGGTGCAGACTACGGGGAGGCCTAACGCAAAAGCCTCGACCAGAGTGGTCAGTCCGACGGTGTAAGGAAAGTCTTGGCAACAAATTACTACGAATCTTGAACGGCAAACTTCCGTGGCTAGCATGTGGGGGAGAATACCCACCGTGAAATGTACCTGTATATTGGAATATGCCTTGTATGCTTTCAGCAGGGTTTGATATTCCGGATCCGGAGTGGTGAAGATTTCGACGGGAAGCCCTGTTTCGGCAAATGCCTTAAGCAATGTGGCGAAGTCACGATGTTCTTTGCCAGTCGTGATGAATGCCTTTTCCTGTTTCCCACAGCCTGTGGCAGGAAGATGTTGGCGTAGGTAGTCATAGAAGTCGATGTCGGCTCCCCAATGTATCAGGTGCAGCCGGTCGGCAGTAACCTTGCCCGATTGCAGGGAATCGTTTATCAAAGCTCGGCTGAAAAAGAACATTTGGTCAATACCTTTGTAGTAGAAGCGTGAAATCATGTTCTTTATTGGGTTGGGGTTGCGGACTACGGCTTGGTGATGCCAAATGGCGATAGGTTTGCGGAATAATCCCAAAGCGCGGCAAAATATAATAAGCTCTAAACCGTAAAAAGAAGTACCATATAGCAAATCGTATGTCTCCTTGCAACGTATAATTTCGAAGAAGTTGTAGAATGATAATTTGAGGCGGGATGAAAAACGGCGGAAAGGATGGAGTATCGGCGTGATGCCATATTTGTTGAAATGGGTCAGTCCATACAGGATATGTCCGGGGTGCAAATGCTTTTCCCATTCCTTCAATGCTTCCTCTATGGGACGTGTGTGGTAATAATAAATCTTCATGTTCCGAAATCCCCTTTCAATGTGCGTTTGATTCTACGTATGGCCTTTGCCATAAACTGTATTATACAGATTCCCGTTTCCAAATAGATTCGTTGCTGCCAAGACCGTTGTTTTTTGTACAAAGAAGTGCCTCGCATCACTGTTTGCTGCTAATGTATTTGCAGTCAACGATTATAAGAGTTTACAAAAATAAATAAAATCTCTTGTTGCGACAAGTTTCAGTTTGTCGGCATTAACATTCTTTGTCTTTTGTTGATAATGGAGGCTTAACAAAAATTATGTGTTCGTTTTCCGTTTTTATGCTTGGAAGATAGGATATTTCTTTATCTTTGTGGAAGTTAAAACATGGTGTTATGGGCAGGTTCATCAATCCTTTCACAGACGTGGGCTTCAAGCGGATTTTCGGTCAGTCCGTCCATAAAGACTTATTGATAGACTTCCTGAACAATCTGTTGGAAGGCGAGAAGCAAATAAAGGACATCAGTTTCTTAGACAAGGAGCTGTTGCCGGAATTCCAAGGAGACCGTGGTACGATTTACGACATTTATTGCACGACGGAGTCGGGCGAGGAGTTCATCGTTGAGATGCAGAACTGCGAGCAGGCTTATATCCGTGAGCGTGCGATTTATTATTTGTGCCGTGCGATGTCGCGGCAGGGCGAACGTGGTGCGAATTGGAAATTCAATTTGAAAGCCGTTTACGGTATTTTTTTTCTGAATTTCGAGATGAAGGATTCCGAGGGCAATTTCCGTACGGATGTGGTGCTGTCGGATCGTGACACGCACGTGCCGTTTTCCGATAAGCTCCGTTTCGTGTTCCTGCAGTTGCCTTGTTTTAAGAAGGAGGAATCGGAGTGTGAGAATGACTTTGAACGTTGGATATATGTATTGAAAAATATGGAGACATTGCAGAGGTTGCCTTTCAAGGCTCGTAAGTCTGTGTTCGAGAAGTTGGAACAGATAGTGGACATCGCGTCTTTGTCGAAAGAAGAGCGTATGAAATACGACGAAAGCATCAAGGTGTACCGTGACCAGTTGGCCACGTTGGATTTCGCGAAGCAGAAAGGTCGTGCAGAAGAACGGTTGGACATAGCCAAGAAGATGAAGGCTTCATCTGTTCCGGTAGAGACGATAAGCCTTTGTACGGGCTTGTCCTTGGACGAGATTGCCGGGTTGTGATAGGATGAGCTCATTCCGTTTTCATGACGTGAATGTGGTTGGTCGGTTGATGGATATACCGTTTCAAAATGGTTTGCGCTCATTTTTTCGCACAAAAACAATAGGGTTCACCTTAATGGCTTGTTTTATAGTACATTCGGTTGTGCACAATGCCTCTTTGAGTGAAGGAGAGGTGAAGCCTTGGTGAAGGACGTTATAGAAGAAAGTTCACCGTAATTTGTTGATACACAAATAATATGAAGGATGCGAACCCTTTTCCGAGAAAACTTCTTGAAGGGTGGGCAGGGAAGTGTTATCCGCCCTTCCTCTGTTCTTTTTCTCGTTTGCCGCAGAATGAGAAATCGTTTACAGCCAAACGGAAAATCGTTCTGCTGTGGTTGCCGTAGTGTTTTTAGAAGGTATAGGGCCTGCCTGAATATTGCACCCGTGTCGAATTTGGTTCAGGTGAGACGCGATAAAAGTATTAAAGCCTATTTATTTCGTTGGTCACGTTGGTATGGGGCGGCAGTCATTAATTTTATTTTTCCGATTTCTGCAGCAATCCCTGAATATGAGGAACCGTAAGAACCGATAAGCTTCCGTGTCCGGCTCAGGCAATATAAATCTACCACGGCATGTTGCATGCCTTTTACGGAGCTTCTGCATAATGGGGCGTTATGGATAGTTATTATTTTATTTCCGTATTTTTCTTCCATCTTTCTTTTCACCGTGTCGTCATCTGTAGCTAAATAGAAGTTTGTTTGGGGATTGGAAGCTAATTCGGAGTCCATTAAGTGGAAAAAGTAATCGTCAGATGATTCCTTTATGGCGATGGTGTGGTCTGTCCGGCGGACATGTATCCCAATAGTGTTTGAGGAAAATAAGGAGGTCAGTTGTTTGATACGGGCTTCAATATGATCTACGGGACGGAATATTTTGTTGTAATCGTAATATGTATCTATGGCATGGCAAGTTTTGATTAGCAACTTATCCTCCCTCCCTGTTTTAATAAAGTTCGTTATATTTCCGTGCGTATTACTGTTAAAATCATATAGGGTTTGCCCGTATTTCACTTTGAGCATGGGTTTGATTAGGAGTGATTCTATTGTTTTCCGGTGTAATTTGTGTAGGAAGTCCGCGTTTTCTTCCAAACTGACACCGTGAATATTTATAGGATAGAACAAGTCTGTGAAATGGGCCGCGCAGTTATAGCTTTTGTTCCATATTATTTTCAATGGTACATTGTGGTGGATGGATACGTAAATGGCGGATGAGATAGCTCGCATCCGGTTGCACAGTCCGGCGTATGGGATTAAAGTAATCGATTCTAAGTTTGTCATAGCGTCTTTTTTGCTCTTCATTGTTGGATGAGTTGTGAAAAGGTTTTCCCAAAGGCATTCCAATCGTGGCTATTGAGGAATGTTCTGTAATCATTGATGTTTAAAGGCTTGTTTGCTTGGTTTACGATAGATGGTATGTCGGAAAATGAATCAAAAGTAAATACGTTGATTAAAGGCTCTTGCGCATAATCCTTGAATGAGCCGACATTAGGACCTATGACTTGTGCTCCGAAAGACAGGGAGTCCATGAGGATACCGGAACTCAGGATGCTTTCCGGTGCGTAAGGGATGAGCACGAACCGGGCTTTCTGGATTTCCGTTTCCAATTCCTCGAAAGGAATGTTGCGGTCTTCGAAGGTAATATATGGGTGGCCTTTTGTGACTTGTTCCAGTTCCTCTTGCAGTTCTACCGAGGCGCACCTCCCTATGATTTTTATGCGTAAGTCCCAATGGTGGCGGATGGTGAATCGGACGAACTCCAGGACACCTTTGTATCGTGTGATGGTTCCCCAAATGAGCAGGTCACTTTCCGGATTGGATGGAATGTCACGGTTGCTTATGCGGTTTTTAGTGGGATGGTGCAGGAATATGGTGCGTGTTACGGCCGGAGGATATTGGCCGCGTATGACTTCTATGCCTTCTCGGGCATGCGTGACGATAAGGTCGGCATGCTTCATCATGAAACGTGCCATGAATTTTTTTGTTCGTTCATGTCCTGTGCCATGTGGGCGTTTGTTGTGGAGGAAGTATACGACTTTCCGTTTTTTGCTTTTAACCCATAGTATCAACCCTAAAGCTGCGGAAGTTTGCAAAAGTCCATATTTGGCGGATGGGATGTCTTCTATCCAATGGAAAATATAGGCCTCGCATGTCGTTTTAATTGGCAATATACGGAGGAGAGGGTTTTTGTGTGGTGGATTGTCTACAGTTATTCCATGGTGTTCTAACATCTTGACGAAGTCTTGTATGTAAGGATTGCCGTATGGATTGTCTTTGGTGAGCAATCGGGGAAATATGGCTACTTTCATGAAGCTGATTTTAAAAGATTAAATACCGGGTACAGTCGCGTATGAAATAGAGTGGAGTGAAGAATGATTTGACGAAAGCCCTGATGGGGGTAAGGTGAGGATAGAATATACTTCTTTCATGTAAACCACAAATCAAGCATGTTTTAAATACCCCCCCCCCATGTGCCTGAAGATAAGTTGGTTACGATTTGGTTTGTCCTTGAATCCGAAAAGTCGTAGGATGAGAACGCCTGAAAGAAACGTCGGGTAATCTCTCGTTTTTGCGAATTCTTCATTGCTTTTAACGCAGCATAAAATCCTGTAGATGTGGAATAGCTGCGGCCTGACGTGAGGTAGGATGAGGCATCGGGATGTCTACGCCAAAACACGAGGTCTTCATCTAGGTATCGGGTCGGTCCTGCGGCTGTAGCTGTAATCATTAAAAGCTGGTCGTAACAGATGTCCGGTTCGCGTTCATATGCCTTTTGGTATAAGGACAGTATTTCGCGCCGGAAAAGGCACTCGTGTCCGCAGATGAAAAGTTTGAGCAATACGGATGCGCTGTCGTAGCGAAATGATTCGGAGTGTCGTCTTTTTCCTGTATGCTGAATGTTCTGTGTAAAAGTGATGGAATTATGGAAGATGAGTGAGGCATCTCCAATACATTCCATTAATCTTTCTATTTTTGTTTTCACCCAAATGTCATCTTGGTCGCTGCAAGCTACAAAATCTCCTGTAGCTTTTAAGAATGCTGAAGAAAAGTTGTGGTTGAACCCCAGGCGATGTGGATTTACGTGTACTTTTATTCGTTTGTCGGCTTGTGCATATTTTTGTAAGATGGCCAATGTGGAGTCGGTGGAACAATCGTCTTGTATCACTAGTTCGTTTATGGGATATGTTTGCGATAGGATGGAGTCTAATTGTTCCTTGAGATGTTTTTCTCCATTGTATGTACACATTACGACCGATACTGTATGTTTCTCCATAAGGCATGTTTGTTTGGGACAAAAGTATGAAATATTTTGTTTTTATGATGGTTTTGAATGCTTTTTATTTAGAAAATGTGCTTTTTTGAACATGCCTTGCAAAAAAAATAAAATTTCACTTGGACTCTAATGTTAATATTGTTATATTTGATGTCGAATATTAATCTTAAAAAAGAATGCTTATGAAAAAGTTAATTGCATTGGTAAGCGTTGTTTTCGTTTTTACCAATATGTCAGCACAGTTGAAAGTGCATTCCAATGGAAATGTGGGGATTCAATCTTCGGTAGTAGCACAGTCTGCACTATTGGTAGGTGGAGACCAAAGCGTTACTGGAAGCGGGGGATGGAAGGCCGCTTTTCGGTCTAATGATCAAGGCGTTTATGTGAAGCGTAATGGTACTACGGGGGTTACTATTAATGACCTTATGGCTATTTATGGTGAGAACGTAATTGATGGGATGAAGTTTTATATGGGGGTGAAAGGAAGGGCGTATACATCCAATTCTTTGAGTAGAGGTCGAGCGTGGGGTGTATTTGGTGAATCCGGAAATTCGACCAGTGGTTATAATTATGCGGTTTTTGGCAATCTGCGAGGCAGTCAGAATGGTGCGGCTGTGGTAGGAGTTTTGGATAATATAGATCTTAATGTTCCCGGACGTTATGCCGGTTATTTTCAAGGCGATGTCCGTACTACAGGAAATTTCTATGGTACGGTGCTGACACCTTCCGCTTCCCGTTCTACTTTGATGGGGCGTTCGGCGGTGGTGCCCTTGTCAGCGGAAAGCGATGGAGAGAACAGCATGTCGGTGGGCGAGAAACTTTCTCAGTTGACCGCCGTGCAGTATAACCTGTCCGAACCACAAGCGGTGCAGGCTTTTGCAGCGTCGGGCGATACCGTGGCTGCCGCTCCCCGTTCCGTGACGGACATACAAGCATTGGAGAAAACGCATTACGGACTGGATGCCGAGGTGCTGAAAGAAGTCTATCCAGACTTGGTTTATGAAAGTCAGGAAGGCGACCTTTGTATCAACTACACGGAGATGATTCCGCTTTTAGTGCAGTCTGTTAATGAGCTTCGTGCCCAGGTGGTGTCATTGCAGGGGACGCAGACCTATAATGTGCGTGCCCGGAACGGAAGCGAAACAGGTGTCGGTGGCAACGTATTGGATGTCCCGACATTAGAGCAAAACGACCCGAATCCGTTTACGCAAACGACAGTGGTGCGTTATACGTTGCCGGAGAGTGTAAAGTCTGCATTCCTATACATTTATGATTTGAACGGTACGCAGATAGATCAAAAGATGTTACAGAGCCGTGGCAAGTCTTCCGTGACGCTTGAAGCCGGAAGCCTCGCCCCCGGAATGTATCTTTATGCTTTGGTGGCCGATGGTAAGGTTATTGACACCAAACGGATGATCATTATCCAATAAAGGAAGGAGGGACTTATGAAACGTTGGATGAATCTGTTCTTTTTGTTATGGGGGATGGCTTGTACCATTACGGCCACTACCGAAGACGGTGCTTATTTCTCGTCCGTGGAAAACGCGTCTGCGGCAACTTTTGAAAACGTCCCGTCGGATTGCTATATCTCGGTGGACAAGCATAATTACAGGCCCTACGTGGCCCGTGTGCAGGATAGCGGGGTGGTTTATGTACAAAACCGGACGTTTACTTCCACGCATACCGTTACGGGCGAAAATATTATGGTCGGAGAGAAGGTGACGACTGCGCAGCCGCAGGGAAAGGTCGTGGTGAAGTCTGGAGCAAACGTGACGATGAAAGCTTCTGATACGACCACATTGGAAGCCGACTTTGAATGCGAGAAAGGAGGCGTGTTGGAAATCGCTCCATTATAACCATGTTTGGTGGTTCGGGAAACCGGATGAAATAGACGGGGTATTTTGCGTTTTTAGCGGAATATCCCGTATAGCGGAAGTACTGAACGTGAACCGCAGGGAACTGTTGCGCCCTTAAACCAATCCAATCTTGTTATGGAGAAAAATTTAACAGACACAAAGGATACTATCAGAGAACTGATAGGCAAAGGAGAAACCTCGGAAGTTGAGTTCAAATCAGCACGCGGAGGTCTTCCCGGTAGCTTTTGGGAAAGCTATTCGGCTTTCGCCAATACCAATGGGGGAACAATCGTACTTGGCGTCGTGGAAAAAAATAACCGTTTCTTTTTCGACGGACTAACGGAAGAAACCATCGTCCGATACAAAAAGAACTTTTGGGACTGTGCCCACAATAAAGGAAAGGTAAGCGTATGTCTGCCCCACGAATCTGACGTAAGGATTGAGCAAATTGACGGCTCGTATATCCTTATATGTGAGATTCCCCGGGCAAGCTACGAGCTTCGTCCGGTCTATATCAACAACAATCCGCTCGGCAATACTTACAGGAGAAACCATGAAGGTGATTATGTCTGTACGGATGTAGAAGTAAGGCGTATGTTTGCAGATGCAGAGCACGATCGTCATCCACAGGACGGGCGTATTCTTGTGGGGTATAATTTTGAAAGGGATATAGATATTGAAACCCTGCACCAGTACCGCCAGACCCTTGCCAGCCTGCAGCCCACCCATCCGTGGACAGGTATCAGCGACATGGATTTCCTGAAAAAGGTCGGAGCCTACGCAACTGAATATGAAACAGGAAAAGAGGGATTCACACTGGCCGGAATCCTAATGTTCGGTAAATACGACAGCATCATCAATAATTCTGGTGTCCCGACTTATTTTGTGGACTATCGTGAGTGTATCGCCACAGATGATCCCAATATAAGATGGACGCACCGCATCTACCCTGACGGAATGTGGGAGGCCAACCTGTACCAATTCTATATGAGGGTATATAACCGTCTAATCCAACCCCTGCCCCGTCCGTTCATGATGAAAGACGGAATACGCCAGGAAGAAACGCCCGCTCATGATGCTGTAAGAGAAGCTCTTATCAACTGCATAGTCCATCAGGATATAAATGCCCAAGGACATATCATAGTGGAACGTACTGATGACAGCCTTGTTTTCATGAACCAGGGCATAATGCTGGTTTCCAGACAGCAATACTTCGAAGGAGGGCGCAGCATTTGCCGCAATCCTATATTACAGAAGATGTTCATGATGCTTGGCCGTGCCGAGAAAGCAGGCAGCGGAGTGGATAAGATAGTAAGCGGGTGGAAATCGCTGGGCTGGCCGTTACCTACCGTTGCAGAGGAGACACGTCCGGATTATGTGGTGCTGACTTTACGACTGGGAAAACAGGATTCACCGAAACATCCCAAGAAAACATCCCAAGAAAACAACCCAAGAAAACAACCCAAGAAAACAACCCAAGAAAAAGGTACAAGACCTTCCCGCGGGCAGGAGCAGAAAAAAGCGAAAATCCTGAGATTCTGTACAGAACCCAAGCCTTTGCTTGACATCATGCAACATCTGGGGCTGAAAGCCCGGAAGAACGTGATGAATGTCTATATCACCCCGATGATTGAAGCGGGACTGCTGGAAATGACGGAACCAGACAACCCGACAAGTCGTAACCAAATGTATGTTGCGGCAAAAAATATCGAGAAAGCAAAATAGTTCGACTGGGATTATATTTGGAGTATTTATAATCAAACAAGAAGCCCCTCAAACTTTATGAAGGACTTCTTGTTTTCGTATCAGAACAATAATGTTTACAGTATATTCCTCTTTGCCCGTTCCGCTTTCAATAAAGGTGGTCAATCAGTTTGCCAAGATACACGCCACTCTACCGCTCCATCTGTCTTCTCCCCCCTCCGTCACCCACCGTTATCCTTACCTCATACAACTATTGGAAAGGCGTGGCATGCCCAAACATTGCCACGTAACCACCTCAGAGGTAGGATGATTTGGTGTAGTGGAATTTAGGGTATTGTCGTATATAGTCACTTTTTGTGAATTAGATATAAGGAAAATAAAATCATTTGTTTTATCTTTGTATTTGACTTATTTAATTAAGCTGTTCATGGACGCAGGGGATAATGAGTTAATCAAGTGCATCAAAGAAGGTGATTTAAAGGCTTTTGAGAAAGTCTTTAAGGATTATTATGCTTTGATGTGCAGTGTGGCCATGGATTATGTGAACGATTCCGCCATGTGCCAGACTTTGACGGAGGATGTTCTGTTGAACCTTTGGGAAAAGAAAAACGAACTGGTGATTACGACTTCTTTGCGTGCTTATCTTTTACGTGCCGTGCGTAACAAATGTATCGACCATCTCAGGACGCAGCGTCAGAATTCGGATTTTTTAGGGTATTATGATTCCTTGGACGGAATGTTCGGAGGGGCAATGGCAGACGAAAAGGACTTGTTCGAGCAATTGATTTCGGATGAATTGGCCGAGTTGTTGGACCGGGCGATTGATGAGATGCCGGAGGAGCGGAGGCGGGTTTTTATACTGGTGCGCATGGAGAATAAGACTTATCAGGAGGCTGCCGATATGTTACATATCTCGGTGAATACCGTGAAATATCATCTGAAGAGGGCACATGCGGAGTTACAGGATAAGTTGAGTGCTTACATTTTGCTACAAATATTGTCTTTTATGTTACTTTCAAGACTGCTTCATCCTTTGAATTGAAGGATGTGCGTGTCAGAATAATATGGTTTGTAGTTTTAAATCATAATTTTCATGGCTTTTTCGATGAAAAGTTCGGTAGTTTATGCTGTTTTTTGAAGCATAAATAAATTATTTCTGTTTTTATACTACCCATTGTATCTATTTGTTTCGTCTTAAAAGAAAAAAGCGTCAAAGTGGAAATAAATAGAGATATAGATTTATTGATAGAGAAGCAATGGTCGGAAGGCTTGTCTCCGGAGGCGGAAGACGTGTTGCGCGAATGGGTTTCGGCAAATGAAGAGCACCGTAAGTATTACGAGCGCCGTATACTTTTGTATCGGTGGATGGGCATTCAGCAACGTATACCTATATTCGAAAAAGAAAGGAAGAAAGCATACGGGCGTTTCCTGAGAAGCATGAAGGGAGAGAATATGCCGTTTTTTTTCGTTCACAAGATTTTCAGTCGGAATTTAGTGGCCTGTGCGGCAATGGTAGTCATCCTTTTGGGAGGCGGACTGGCTGTATGGCAACAGCAAGATAAAGCGGCAGAAGAACAAGTGGTGCAGGGAGGTGCGCAAGAGATAAAAGTGCCGAAGGGAATGAAAGAACGGATCATGCTGGCCGATGGAACCAAAGTTTGGCTGAATTCCGGGAGTTGTCTGACATTGAGTCCGGGATTCGGGCAGACCGACCGCGAACTTCAGTTGGAAGGAGAAGGAATGTTTGACGTGGCTAAGGATAAGCATAAGCCTTTTATTATTCGTTCCGGTGATATTCGTGTCCGGGTGACGGGGACGGTCTTTAATTTCAAGTCCTATCCGGAGGAGCGTTTTGCCAAGGTCACTTTGGTACGCGGTAGTCTGGATGTGTCGAGTGTGACGGGACGTGTGCCCCATACCGTAACCTTGAAGCCGTGCGAACAGGTCGTGTTGGACCGTAATCGGGATGTGATGGAGAAGAAGGTGGTGGAAACGGCACCGGACGTAGCTTGGACTTGTGTGGGACAAAGGGATGGGGGTATATCCGAGGATACGGCGGAAACGGAAATGACGGAGCATGCGGGAGGAGCGGAAGCCTTGTTTTTCGATGAGATGTCTATGGAACAGATTGTGCAGGAGTTGGAACGGGTGTTTCATGTGAATATCGTAGTGAAGAAACCTGGCATATTGCAGGAAAAATACTATGGCGATTTCCGGAACCGGAAAGACATTTTTGCCATATTGGACGTGATGTTGAGAGGCGAACAGGTTTCCTATCAGATCAAAGGCGACACGGTCTTTATCGGAGAATAATCATTTATAATAATCATAGTAAATAGAGAAATGTTTAACGCGAAACGTAAAAAACTACTTGAAAGGTTTCTGATTTTAAGCCTGTTTTGCAGTTCGGGAACGGTTTGGGCACAGCAAGGTACTGTGACGCTGAATCTGAATAACGTGACCGTCAAAGAGGCTTTGGAGCAATTGAATACCCAGACGTCTTATTCTTTGTGGCTGAATGTGGGCGATGTGGATTTATCGCGAAGAATCAGTCTGAACGTAACGAACGGGAGTGTCGATGAAGTGTTGTCTAAAATCTTGGCCGGTCAGCCGTTGTCATACGAGGTGAAAGATCGGACGATAAATATATATCCTGCGAAGAAAAACGGCGAGGAGGCGGGGAAAAAGGTGGAAGGTGTAGTGCTGGACGACTTGGGCGAACCGCTTCCGGGAGTGGCCGTGCGTTGCAAAGAGCATCCGGATGCCATGTGTGCTACGGACATAGACGGTAAATTTACACTGAATGTACCAGCGGACGGCAAAACGCTACAATTTACTTTCGTCGGTATGGCTCCGCAGGAATTGGCAGTGGCAGATACACCGATGAAAGTCGTGATGAGTGATAAGGAAAAGAAATTGGATGAGGTTGTGGTGACCGGTTATCAGAAAATCGATCGCAAGCTGTTTACCGGTGCGGCCAGTCGTATTTCCGGTGAGGAAGCGAAAGTGGATGGTGTGGGCGATGTGAGCCAGATGTTGCAAGGTAAGGCGGCCGGTGTGGGCGTACAGTCTGTGTCCGGTACGTTCGGTGCTGCGCCGAAGATCCGTGTGCGTGGCGCTTCTTCCATCTATGGAAACCAAACGCCGCTCTGGGTTGTGGACGGTGTCGTGCTGGAGGATGTGGTGGAGATTTCCGCCGACGACCTCTCGTCCGGTAATGCCGCCACGCTGATCAGTTCCGCTGTGGCCGGATTGAATCCCGACGACATCGACAATTTTCAGATATTGAAAGACGCTTCGGCCACGGCATTGTATGGTGCGCGTGCCATGAACGGAGTGATTGTGGTGAACACTAAGAAAGGAAAGAACGGGCATGCCAGTATCAGTTATACGGGTGAGTTCACCGTACGTACTCGTCCCTCTTACCGCCAGTATAATATTATGAATTCCAAAGACCAGATGTCTGTCCTGATGGAGTTGGAAGATAAAGGATGGTTCAACCATTCCAAGATGGCGCGTACGGAGAACGGCGGGGTGTTCTATTTGATGAACGACTTGATATATCGGGGAGAGCTCATGAATACGGAGTCGGCTCGTCTGGCTTATTTGCAGAAAGCGGAGATGCGCAACACGAACTGGTTTAAGGAATTGTTCCGGCCTACTATCCAAAGCAACAATTCTGTGAGCATTTCTTCGGGAACCGACCGTAGCCGTTATTACGTGTCGATGAGCTTTCTCGACGATCCGGGATGGAGCGTGTCTGACAAGGTCCGTCGTTATACAGCCAATGTGAATGCCAGTTATGATATCAGTAAGTGGCTCACGTTAGGGGTGAGCCTGAACGGTTCGGTACGTAACCAGCGTGCGCCGGGTACTTTGGACCGTACGGCAGATCCTGTGAGCGGTGAGTATTCGCGCGATTTCGATATCAACCCTTTCAGTTACGCCCTGAATACCAGTCGTACGATGAGTCCTGACGAGACGTATATTATGAATTATGCACCGTTCAATATTCTGAATGAGGCCAAGAACAATTATATAGATTTGGACATGGCCGACATGAAGTATCAGATGGAACTGACTTATAAGCCGGTCAAGGGGCTGGACTTGAGTGCCATCGGAGCATTCCGTTATGTAAAATCTACTCAGGAGCATAAGATTACGGGGAATTCCAATTTGGCCATGGCTTACCGTGCGGCGGGAGATGCGACCATCCGTGAAAAGAACAAGTTCCTCTATCGTGACCCGGATAATCCGGATGCCGTGCCCGAAGTCGTGATGCCGAAAGGCGGTTTCTACAACACGACGAACAATATCCTGAAGAGTTACTATTTCAGGGTGTCCGGTAATTATAATCGTCTCATTGCCAATGAGCATCCTTTTAATATCATGGCCGGTTCCGAAGTGAAATCGGCCGACCGCCAGTCCGGTTTTAACAACGGATACGGCTTCCAATGGGATCGTGGCGGTACGCCTTTCGTAGACTACCGCATCATCCAGCAATTGCTGTTAGGGGGTGATAACTATTACGGTCTTTCACAGTATTATGACCGTTTTGTAGCATTCTTTGCTACCGGAAGTTTTTCTTATAAAGGACGTTACACATTCAACCTGACGGGGCGTATGGATGGTTCCAACCGTTTGGGGCGTTCGCGTGATGCCCGTTGGTTGCCTACGTGGAATGTGTCGGGTTCATGGAATATGCTGGAAGAAGAATTTATGAAACATCAGGATGTGGTTTCGACCCTCTCTTTGCGTGCCACATACGGATTGACAGCTACAATGGGACCTGCAGACAACGCTTTGGCTGTATTCCGTAACTCTACTACTTACCGCGGCGATGACGGATATAAAGAATCGCAGATTTATATCGAGTCTTTGCAGAATAAGGATTTGACGTGGGAGAAACAATATGAGTTCAACTTCGGTTTCGATTTCGGAGTGTTGCGCAATCGCATCAGTCTGAGTACGGATATTTACAGTCGCCGGGGATTCGACCTTATCGGTTTGATACGTACCAGCGGCATGGGAGGCCAAAAATGGAAATATGCCAATTATGCCGACATGAAATCATGGGGCGTGGAATTTACGCTCAACACGAAGAATATTCAGCGCAAGGATTTCTCGTGGACTTCGAACCTTACGTTCGCTTATAATCATAACGAGATTACCAATCTGGAGTCTACCTCCAGCATTTTCGACTTGATGGTGGCCGAAGGTGCTCCATTGGAAGGTTATCCTGTACGGGGACTGTTCTCTTTGCAGTATAAAGGTTTGAATGGACAAGGGATTCCCCAGTTCATTAACGAGAAAGGCGAACTGACTTCTACGGGTATCAACTTTCAAAGTACAGATCCTGCTTATCTGAAATATGAAGGTTCGGTGGACCCAACCGTGACGGGAGGTTTCGATAACCAATTTAAGTATAAAGCTTGGACGTTGGGATTGTATTTCACTTTCCAGGCCGGCAATAAGTTGCGCCTGGATCCGGACTTCTCGGCTTCATACGGTGATTACAGTGCCATGCCGAAGGATCTGAAGAACCGTTGGATGAAGCCGGGCGATGAGCATTACACGAATGTGCCGGCCATTCCTTCATCCTATCAGTATGCCAACATCGAGAATCTCGATATAGCCTATAATGCCTATAACTATTCGGATATCCGTGTAGCCAACGGTGGTTTCCTGCGGTTGAAGGAACTCACTCTTTCTTATGATTTCAATGGGGAGTGGATGAAAACAATCGGCATGAACCGTTTGCAGTTACGGTTGGTGGCTTCCAATTTGTGGCTCATCTATGCCGATAAGAAACTGAATGGGCAGGACCCGGAATTCTTCCAGAGCGGAGGTGTGTCCATGCCTTTGCCACGCCAGTTGACTTTATCTATACGAACCAGTTTTTAATGATTTGCAAGACAGAAGAAAATGAGAAATAAATATATATCATGCTATGTAGCTGCGTTCTGTGCCGGTTTGTTTTCTACGGCTTGTAACGACTTTTTGGATGAGGTGCCCGACAACCGTACGGTCATCGACACGCCCGAGGCTGTATCGGAGTTGTTGGTTTCTGCCTATCCCGATGCCAATTGTGTCTTTTTCACCGAATCCATGTCGGACAATGTGACTGACCGGGGCAATACATTGGATCCTTATGTACAGCCGGATTGGAATCGGGCTAACCGTCAGGCGTTCTATTGGGAGGACATCGACATGACTTATCAGGACAGCCCGAATTATTTCTGGATGGCCAGTTACCAGGCTATTGCGGCGGCCAATCATGCACTTGAAGCCATTGCGGAATTGGAGGCCAAAGGCGTGGATTGTTCCGCACAGAAAGGAGAGGCGTTGTTATGCCGGGCCTACAATCATTTTATGCTGGTGAATGTGTTTGCGCAACATTATAATCCTGCGTTTGCCGCTATCGATATGGGAGTGGCTTACGTGACGGAACCGGAAAAAGAAGTGTTCGGGCATTACGAGCGTGTGTCGGTGAAAGAAACATACGACAAAATCCGCAAGGACTTGGAAGAAGGCTTGCCTCTGATTTCCAATAAGGCGTACGGTGACACACCGAAATATCATTTTACCCGTGAGGCTGCCCAGGCTTTTGCCTGCCGTTTCTATCTATATGTCGGAGAGTGGCAGAAAGCTATCGATGCAGCAGACGAAGCTTTGGGGGATAACCCGACGTTGCGGAATTGGAATGAATATATTCAGATGTCTACGGCCAATCGGGAGAAAAACTACACTTCGGTACAGGAGAGTGCGAATTTGCTGTTGGCATCCACTGTATCTCAGTTTGCCGTGGATCAGTCGTTCTATCGTTACGGATATTCTACTACAGTCAATAACTCGCTATTTCAGCAAAATGATAATGTGGTGAACGGGGTTTGGGCTTATCGTGCCGAAGCATATAATGTGTCCAGCGAGGCTTTGACCATGATGAAGTGGAAGCCCTATTTGAAGAGCGACGGAGTGAATACCAACAGTGGTATTTATTATGTAATGGATCCGCTTTTCACCACTGACGAGGTGGTGTGCGACCGTATTGAGGCTTTGGCTATGGCCGGACGTTACGATAAGGCTTGCGAAGACATCGAGTTGTTTTTGACGAATAAGGTGAAGAACTACGATTCTATAGCTCAGCCTGTCACTTCGTTAATGGTGGAAACTTATTATAAGAAGTTTGCCCCATTGCATCCTTTCTATGAAAACCAGATGAGTGAGAAGCAAATGGCTTTTGTCAACTGTGCGGTAGATTTCCGTCGCAGGGAGTTGCTGATGGAAGGCGGACGCTGGTTCGACATCAAGCGTTTCGATATTGAAATTACCCACGAAGCTTATCAGACGGGAGCCACGGATGTGTTGGCACGTCGCGACCTTCGTCGTGCAGTGCAGATACCTGAAGAGGTTATTTCGTATGGGGTGGTTCCTAATCCCCGGTAAGGAACTTTGGTAGTAACTATAATTTAAAAAAGCTAACAAATGAAAAAGATTATCATATTTGCAGCATTGTGCCTGTCCTTCCTGACGGCTTGCGACAAAGAAGACCTCGGTGGGTCGAATATACATGTACCGGAGTTCGATTATAATGCGCTGAGCGAGACGGATAAGTATATTTATGACCATTATACGGTGCCATACAATGTGGAGGTCGTGTATCGTTGGAATCAAGGCGATGTGTCGTCCGACGACATGCGGAAGAATTTGGTACCGCCCCGTGAATCTCAGGTGGAACCGTTTTTGGAGATGATCGAAAAAGTGTGGGTAGATACTTACACGGCGGAAGTCGGACAACAGACTTTACGTTCTTACATACCCAAGCAAATCCTTTTGGTGGGGAGTGCCAGTTATAACGATGACGGAAGTACGACGGAAGGTACGGCCGAAGGCGGACGGCAGATTGTGTTGTATTCGGTGAACGATTTCAACTTTACGTTGGAACAGATTCAGTCGTATGCCCATGTGATGCACCATGAGTTTGCCCATATTTTGCACCAGAATGTAGAATATGATGCAGAGTTTGAGAAAATCACTCCCTCTTATTCTTCTTCATGGATGCAGATGAACGACGAAACGGCGCGGACCAAAGGTTTCATTACGGCTTATGCTTCTTCAAGTGCAGACGAGGATTTTGCGGAGATGGTGTCTATCATGTTGACGAATTCTCCGGAGGACTGGGACAATATGATAGAGAGTGCGGGGAATGCGACGGCAGTAGAAGCTTTGCGTAAGAAGGAAGCCATCGTGGTGGCTTATATGAAAAATAACTGGGGCGTCGATATGAAAGATTTCCAGAAAGAAGTGGTAGCCGCGATCGAGGCTGCGGTACGTAATTAAATAAGAAACTTGAACGATGAAGAAAATGAGGAGACATGGATGGTCCATGATGATGGTCGTATGGGCTGCTTGTGTGTGCGGTAGTTGCAAGAATGAGGTGGATGACGTGTTCGACCGGGATGCGACATCGCGTATCGAAGCGGCAATCACCGAGTGTGAGGACATGTTGCAGAGTTCGGAGTATGGTTGGCGTTTCGATTATACGCCTACCAACAGTGCGATGGTGAATTTTGTAATGCGTTTTAAGGACGGACGTGTAACGATGGAAAATGCCGAAGGGGAGACTTCCGAATCGACCTATAAAATAGCCAATGCCGAAGGTCCGGTGCTTTCATTCGATACTTATTCCATACTGCATGACTTGGCTGACCCGTCGGAGTACCCGTTGGGGACGGGCAAGGGCGGAGAGTTTGAATTCATAGTGTGCCGAGTGACAGAAGACACGATTTACGTGAGGGGACGCAAGTCAGGAAATGATTTCAAACTTTCGCGTGCGGCCGAAGGAGAGATTCAGCATGTCCGTTTGGAAACGGCCTTGGATATCGACGGAGGGAAGGATATTACTTTCTTCCACACCTTGCAGGTAGGGGGACAGGATGCCGCTACTTTGTTTTTAGGGAACGACAAACGTAGCCTGGATGTGATGACGGCAGACGAGCAAACCCTTAACGTGCCGGTGGATTTTACGGCAGACGGTTTTCGTTTTGCTTCACCGGTTGTAGCTGCCGGAGTGGCGGTTTCAGAGATGAAATGGGATAATACGCGAAAGACTTTTATGACGACGGATGGTAATGTGATATTGACGGAAGCGGCTTCCAGCCCCTTCAATCTGGGTCAGACGGTAGAGCAACTGTTGGCAGTTCCTTACTGTCTTATGAAAGGTGCGAGTGCAGCGGCCACTTTACAGTTGCTGCAATTTTCAAAAGATTTTCCGGAGTGGCAGCGTACGGAGTTTTTCTTTAATGCCGAGGCTACGGTGGATACGTTGAAATATCAGGTGGACACGCAGGAAACGGTGACGGAAATAGGTCGTACACATGGACAGGCCGTACTCAATGCCATGAGTTTTGTGGTGAATAACCAATACGGTTTGCCTGAATGGGGGAACTTTACCGTGAAACGGAATGAGATAAAAGATGCTGATGAGGTGAAGTTTGTGGAAGGCATCCGTAATGGTGCTCCGGCCAATACATTGAACAAAAACATATATTGTAAGAAAATCAAGGGTATTTTGTTCGATTCCAAAGGCGTGACGGTGGTATCCCGGAAGGGGATGTTCTATATCGTGTCGACTTCGGATGCAAAAATGTGGTTGGTGCTCGAACCTCAGGGCTTGCCCTCACCGGCTATAGTGATTCCTACTTTAATCAAGCAATAATCAATTTAATTTATCAGTAAAAATATGAAGAAACAAACATTTGTATTATGGGCCTTGACTGGAATGCTGGCTGTTCCGGCTTCGGCTCAAGTGGATTATAAGACCCGTGCCATCGTGGCGGAACCGGAAAATGTTCCGGTTGCGAAACGTTCGTCGGTGTGGAGTGCCGAAAGTGCCGAATATGGTTATCCGGTCGGTTTGCGTAATTTGGGTATGATTAGTCAGGATGACAACGCCTGTTGTAATTTCCTTTCTTTTAATAAGGTCATTAACCGTGATGCTTATATGTGGGCTCCGATGGGGGAAACCGTATCTTATATCGACAATTCTTCCGTGCAGGCTGTAGACTATCATTGGTTTATTCCCGGTGCGGATGCTACGGAGTTGGAAACTCAGGATGCTGATGCGGTTTACAATACGTCCGGTATCTATCCGTTCCCGACTATGACAGTGAAGGACGGAGCGGGGCAAACTTATACTTATACGGCACCTGGTAAACTTAAGGTCGGAGGGAAAGGAGAGATTTGTACCTCTAATATGTTGCAATTGGGTACGGATGCCAAAGATCCGGCTACAACGGCTGTAATCGGTCAACGTCCGTTCGGACAAGAAGGAACGGGATATTTAGGAGGAACCAATAGCCTGAATCTGGTGGGGTATGGCAACTTGTTCATGATTGCCCATCCGGATGCTTCCATTACCAGCGTACGGGCTTATCTGCCGGAGATACCCAAACACGAGGCGGGAGCGAAATTGCTGATGCAGATTTGGTATCCATTGACGGGAGAAAGTAGTGTTCAGTTGATGGGGTTGCCTTTAGAGGCCGTTACGCTATCTATGGATGATATCCAAGAGACAACGGATACGAAACTGAAAAAGGCTGCTGTAGCTGAATTCAAACTGTCCGAGCCGCTGAAGATTTCCGATAAACCTTTCTTCTTGGTGACGATAGAAGGTTTTGGAACGGATCCTTCCAAAGAAAATTTCCGCTTGTACATCGACGTGAAACCGGTAGAAATGGATGAAGCTATGGCAGGTAATCTGTTGGCGCACAATTCATATTGCCGTTTGAAAGGAGAGGACGATTATCTTCGTCCGATTAATTATTACGGTGGTCAGTTAGGTGAGTCTTTCATGATTTGTCCGGTGATAGACACACATACGGAAGAAGGTGTGGGCATTCACGGCGTGGAAGCCTTGAAACCGGCACAAGCCCAATATGAGGACGGTGTCTTGTCGCTCAGTTCGGAAGGTGCGGAGCAAGCTGTTGTGTACAATGTAGGTGGCGAGAAAGTGGTGAACGCCGCGTTGGACAATGGACAAGCTGACGTACATGTTCATTTGGCTAAAGGTATCTATCTGGTACGTTTTATGAAGGGTGGAAAACTTTCCGGTGCAGCCAAATTGTTGTGTAACGAGTAATGTTTATGTTTAATATTAAATTGGAGAGAAAATGAAAAAGTTTACTAAAATGTGTGCCGTTGCCGCTTGTGCGTTGTTTGCCGGATCGGTATCGGTAAATGCCGAGGATTATACGTGGAAGTCTGTAACGGCAGGTGATGCGACGACATGGGGTATCCGTTCCGACGGTTCGTTGTGGTCTTGGGGTTGGAACGAGAAAGGGCAAGGTGGAAATGGTGTCTCGTTACGTACTGCCACTCCGACCTTGTCTGATGGAAACCGCGTGTGGAAAAAAGCTGTTGGCGGGAAAGCATACGGCTTCTTTTTGGCGGAAGACGGCTCCTTGTGGGCTGCCGGAACAGCGGAGAGTGGAGTGCAAGGAACAAATGATGGTGTAGACCATAAGGTATTGACGCGTATCGGTACGGATAATGACTGGGCCGATATGGCTTGTTCCCGTTTTTGGGGTTACAGTGCCTTTGCTATCAAAACGAACGGAACGTTGTGGGCTTGGGGCGAGAACTCGGCCGGACAGTTGGGAATCGGTAATACGCAGGCACAGACCTTGCCGGTACAAGTAGGTACGGATACAGATTGGAAACAGGTTGCAGCCGGTGTTTCGTCTGTGTTGGCTTTGAAGGCCGATGGCTCATTGTGGGGCTGGGGACTCAATATGTATGGCGAATTGTTTGGATACGAAGGTCGGCAATCGTCACCGGTTCGTTTGGGAAGTGAAACGGATTGGGAAAAAGTACTTGTGATCGAGTACCGGGCTTATGCCGTGAAGAAAGACGGTACATTGTGGGCTTGGGGTGATAATTCTCGCAACCTGTTGGGATTCAATACTCCGACAGAAGAGGAATCTACATCTGAGGGCAATCCGGTAGAGGTTGTAACAGAGCCTCAGATTACAAAACCTACGCAAGTGACTGCCGTCGAGGGTGAGGTTCTTGCTGTATCGGGGTGCGAAAATACGTTGAGTGTGGCTACCGGTACAGATGGTATTATTGAGAAGGTCTGGATGTTCGGTTCCAATGCAGACGGTGCATTGGGTGATGGAAAAGGTTTGGGAAATGGAAATAAAGACATTCCTTTTGCGACGGTTCCGGTTAATCCTTCTTTGAAATCCAGTCTGAAGTTTACGAGTATGTCCAGTGGACAAAATTATACGATGATGTTGACCGACGACGGTGATATTTGGGGTTGGGGATGCAACCGTGGAGGACAATTGGGCGATGAAACACCGAACGACCAGTTGCAAGTGGCCTATAAACTGAAACCTATCGTCATTAACTGTCCGCAGGATGAGGTTTCCAGCGTGGGAAGCCTGAAAGATGGTAAAGTGGATGCGGCTGTTTCTTTCGACGGTCAAGTGCTGGCTTTGCAGAGCGACGGGCTGTTGACTTCGGGAAGAATATACGATATGAATGGTACGGCGGTGATGATTTTGGCTGCTTCCGAAACGTCATGGAATGTCGCCACGTTATCCCAAGGCGTATATGTGGCTGAATTTATGATAGATGGTGCTCCCGTGACTTATAAGTTCGCGGTGAAATAAAAGCACTGTGAAATCTTTTGTTGATTAAAAATGGAAATACGATGAAAAGATTGACAAAGGGATTCTTATCCTTTATTATGATGGCATCTTATGCGCTCGGTATGGGCGCACAAGATGCCATTGTCGTTCCGGCGGACGAGATACCTTCATCGCTAAGGGATGCTGCGTCGTTGAAGTTGACCGGTACGTGGGGGACTTCTGCTTTTGCCGAATTGAAGATGGCATTGGGTACGAATGCGATTGGAGGTTCCAATATGGTACTGACCCGAGTGGATATGGGAGAAGCCGTGATTGAAGACGGAACTTCTTGGTATGTGAGTGCCGGATTTACTTCGAATGGGGTGTTCAGCAGTTGCAAGGCTCTGAAAGAAGTGGTGATGCCCGTTGCGGAAGAGGCGGCTCATTTGGTTTCTATGGAAAAGGCTTTTGCTAACTGTAATGCTTTAGAGACGGTGGATCTGACGGGTTGTGTGAACGTATCTACATTCAGCAATGCTTTTTATGCTTGTGAGAGCCTGAAAGGGGCTGACCTTTCTACTAATGTAGCAGCGGTGAAAAGTAATGCTTGGGCTTCGGCATTTGAAGCTTGTACGGCTTTGGCACAGGTGAAGTTGCCCGCCGGATTTGTAACTACTTCTAAGGTCTTTTCCGGTTGTGTGGCTTTGCAGGAGATAGATTGGAGTGCATGTACGGCAACCGAAGTGCCGGTCTTCTATGCAGATATGTGGGACGGAGTAGAACTGTCCGGCGTGACTTTGAAATTGAACCATCCACAGTATGTGCTTTTTAAAACGGATGAGGGATGGAGTCAGTTGAACCTATTGGATTTGAATCCTGAACCGTCTACGGAATTTACTGTGGATGCGTCCGACATTCCGTCTTCGTTAAAAAAAGCCACGGCCGTGACTCTGACAGGAACATGGGACAGCAACGCTTTTAATCTGCTGTGTATGGCGATGATGGATAATCCTGCTTTCGGTACCAATGAGAATACGGTGTTGCAAAAAGTGGACATGAGTGCGGCTCGGATTGCAGAAGGTACGTCATTGCGCTGGCAAGGCTTGTCTGCGTATGGTATCTTCCGTAACTTCAAGGCTTTGAAGGAAGTGAAGATGCCGGTGGCGGAAGAAGCTGCACACTTTACGGATTTCGGAATGGCATTTCAAAACTGTGATCAGTTGGTTACGATAGACCTGAGCGGTTGTGCCGGACTGGTTTCTCTGGAGAAAGCCTTCCAGGGATGCACTTCTTTGGAGAAAGTGGATTTGTCCTCTTCTTCCCATCTGGAATCGGTGGATGATGCCTTTGAGTCATGTGAGGCGTTGACCACGGTAATATTGCCGGAGGTTTTCCCCATGGGAAAGAATACTTTTGCTTATTGTTCCGCTTTGAAAGACGTTGATTGGACGGCTTTTGCCGGGACAGAGGTTCCCGAGATGAGCAAAACTTTCTTTATGGGGATTGATGACCTGAAGGCCGTGACGCTCTCGTTGAAATATGAAGCTTATAAGTTGTTCTCGGCCGATGAGGATTGGAGCGAACTGAATCTCTACAACACGGAACCGGAGAAGGTGACGGACTTCGTAGTGGACGCTTCGGATATCCCGTCGAGCCTGAAGAAGGCCGTGACGGTTACGTTGACTGGAGAATGGGATAGCGATGCATTCAATCTGCTTTCTATGGCATTGGGGAATAACGGAGGACTGTTTGTCACGACGAATGCCACATTGGTTACCTTGGATATGAGCCGGATTAAGGTTGCGGAGAATACTCCACTTTGGAGACAGGGACTTAAGGAATATGGTATCTTTAATAACTGTACGGCATTGGAGAAAGTGATAATGCCAACAGCAGAAGAAGCGGGACATTTCACGAAACTGAATAAGGCTTTCGAGGGCTGTACTGCATTGAGGGATATCGACCTGAGCCTCTTGACTGGGGCAACAGACATCGAGGCGGCTTTCAAGGGAACAGCCATAGAAAAAGCAGACCTGAGCGGCTGTACGTTGTTAGGCAGTACGGTGAGTGCATTTGAAGGATGTGCAGCCTTACAGGAGGTGATTCTTCCGTCTTGTTTTGTGCCGGCAAATTATACGTTTGCCGACTGTACCGGACTGAAACTCATTGATTATACGGCTTATACCGATACGCAAGATGCACCGGCTGTTAAAAACAATACGTTTAGCGGTATTGATGATTTGAAGTCGGTCACATTGAAAGTGAACGACCGAAATCATGAACTGTTCGAGGCTCATAAAATATGGTCGGAATTCGATATAGAATATGATACTAGCGGCGTTTTGGGGATGAAGGTTAATGACAAGACAAAGCCGGTTACGGTTTATACCGTAGATGGACGCTACATGGGTACGTATGTTCCCGAAACGGATTGGCAGGTAAGTTTGCCACGTGGTGTGTACATTGTAAACGGTAAGAAGATGATGAAAAAATAAGAAAATATTTCATATGTAAAAAGAGCCGGATTTATCTGGCTCTTTTTTTATTCAATAAGTAGCTGATACATTCCTTGAATGTGACAGAACCGAACAACCACATCAGTCCTCCATAAAGCAAGGCGGCTATGAAGATTTTCAGCCCCAACAGCAAGTAAATATTTTCTATAGGTGAGGTGACGAAAGCCGTAACAACCATTGCCAATGCGGCCAGTGCTGCATAAGGAAACAAATCGAGGACGGCTTCCCATAGGCGTAATCCGATTTCGCGGTGGACGAAATAAAACCATATCGTAAGCCATGCGATATTGATGGCTGTATAGACACATACCATGGTGTGGATGCCATAGGGGTAAGAAAAGAATATGGCACTAATCTGTGTCAAGCCCATTCCGACGGTGTTCCATAGCACTAAGTCCGAGCGCTCTTTGGTGATGACCAGGTTGGCACATAGATATTGTATAGGTACGGTGAACGCACCGGCGCACAGGATCTGCATGAGGGGTACGCAATCTAACCATTTCTCTGTGACGGTGATGAGGATAAGTTCACGCGAAATCAAGGCTAATCCGAAGAGGGCGGGAAAAACCATGAAGGCATTGAAACGTAGCATTTTACGGAAAACCCGCTTATGGCGCTCTCGTTCCGTTTCCACATTACGCAGTACGGGTTGGGCAACGTCTTTTATGGTGCCAAGCACCATTGTGCTCACCATACTGGTCCATTTGTTAGCTTGGTTGTAAAGTCCTACGTCGTGTACAGCATAGAAACGTCCTAACATGACAGATAAGATATTACCGTTGATATTGTTGCAAATGTCGTTGGCCAGCAGCTTACTGCTGAAACCGAACATTTCTTTTAACGGATGGAAAGATACCGGTAAAGTGGGACGCCATTTTGAGAAATACCAGAAAAGGATGGTGTTGCAAGTTGTGAAAGCTATACCTTGGGTGGCTAAGCCCCAATATGCGTAACCCTTCAAGGCCATAGTGAGGCCGATGGTGCTGGACGTAGTGAGGCTGATCACTGTGATAATCGCTTTCTGCTTGACTTGCAATGTACGGAATAGGTATGCGTAATGCGCAGTGCCCAAACTGGCAATCACGAAGCCAAGGAACGAGAAACGTGCCAATGGGGTAAGTTCGGACAAGTCTTGATTAGCCGCAGCATCTGAGTGCTGGTAAAATTCCGTAATTAAGGGTGCCAGGAAGAATAGTAACAAGTACATGACACAACTGGTTCCTACGTTAAACCAGAATACGGCGTTGTAGTCTTCATGTACGATTTCTCTCCGATTGGCCAAAGCTGTGCGGAAACCGCTGTCCTGCAATACGGAAGCAATTTGTGAGAAAACGGTTAGCAAACCCACCATACCATAATCCGACGGTGAGAGAATGCGGGCAAGAAAGATACCGAACAAAGTACCTAATACCAATTGTGCCCCATTACTGATGGTGCCCCACATCAGGCCTTTTGCTGTCTTTTCTTTGAGCGTCTTTTCTGGCATATCAATGAGTTGGGTGGTATTTGAGTTTCTCTTTCAGAGTAAGGATGAAATCACATGCTTTTTTCCCCCAGCCGATGTGCGGAATACCGCAGTATGTTCCTGCTTTTGCCCAAAAACGTTGTTCGTCGAGGATTCCTTTGTCCCGTTCGAGTATTCGGTATAGTCGATATAATCCGAATTTCTTCTCGGACGGTAAGTGCCATACGGACAGTTTTTCATCGCCAGGCGACACATTATTATATATCGGAGTGGTCCAAAGACGTTTTACATAGCGGTTGGCTGTGGCATAACGCAGATGTAGGCGTTCGGCCAAAACACTGAAGATATGAGCCTCTTCGTGGAGGCGTGCCGTATCGGCCGGCAAGTTGAAGTTAAATTGCCATACAACCGGAAATTCCCGATTGACGCCGTGCACAGCGTCAGTTCTTAAGCCGATGAATTCTCCTCCGTAATATGCCATAGGAGAAGAAGGGCGTTCGCCATAGCATGACGTGTAGAATTCCTCCATTTGTGCTAATGTGGTACCGTTGATGGAGAATCCCTGAGGACAGCCCAAGTCATATAGGGCACTACCATCTGTGCGTATGCTTTGGAAGAGGCTGTGCAGTGGCGTGCGGCATAAGCAGTCCGCATCACAGACCAACAACGTGTCGCCAGGTTGCATGCGTCTCTCCATTTCCTTGAAGATGTCGTATACATAGAATTGGTTCATCCAGGCTTTGTACCATCCTTTTGGGGGACGGTTCCGGTAGGGGAGGGTGACGACTTCCGTTCTCGTCCTTTGGAACAGTTCCGTAAGAAATGGCGGAAGCTGGTCTGCTTCAAGGTTGGTGAAGAATAACAGTTCGGCTTCCGGGTTATAATGCCGGAAAGTGGTGAAAAATGGTACTTGTATCTGCATATACACAGAATGGAGCAGAGCAGAGTCACCTCTTCCGCCTGCTTGCGGATAGTAACTGGCTTCCTCGTGTGACTCGCGGTAAAACCACGTAGCGATGTAATTTTTAAACGGCTTCATGCACGGTCTTTATGAAAAACATACAGCTAAGATAAGGCTTTATTTGCGTATAAGCCCTAAAAAGGTGGATAATATTTAATAGTAATGTCTTTTTTCTCGCTATTTCTATGCTATTCAACATGTTTTTCTTAAATAGATGAAAATGTTCTTTCTCTTGGCTTTGCTATACCGGAAAATATGTCTACTTTTAGTGCACAAAATGAAAAATAGCGAATAGATAAACGGAGAAATACAATGGAAAAGATTCAAGAATTGACCGATAAGCTTTATCGCGAAGGGGTAGAAAAAGGGAATGCCGAAGGTATGCGCCTGGTGGAAAAAGCAAAGGCCGAAGCCGATAAATTAGTGGCGGATGCTCGAAAAGAGGCGGATGAAATCGTGGATAAGGCGCATAAGCAGGCTCAGGAGCTGGATGCCAATACGAAATCAGAATTGAAACTGTATGCGGGGCAGGCTTTGAGTGCATTGAAATCGGAGATTGTGAATGTCGTTTCCGACAAACTGGTAAAGGATACGGTGAAGGAGCTTATGGGCAATAAGGATTTCATGGGTAACTTTATGGTGGCTGTGGCCAAGAATTGGGCTTCGGGCGAAGATTTGGTGATTTCCGCTTCGGATGCCGACGGGCTTACCGCTTACTTCCGTGTCCATGCGAAAGACTTGTTGGATAAAGGAGTGAAGATAGAGAAAGTGAACGGAAAAGCGGCCGCGTTTTCGGTATCTCCGTCCGACGGTTCTTATAAGGTGAATTTCGGTGAAGAGGAATTTGCAGCTTATTTCAAGGATTTCCTCCGTCCGAAATTGATAGAAATGCTCTTCTAAATCCATCTGCATGAAAAATTATTATGGTTTGGTGGCAAGTATGCCCGATGTGTCTCCTGATGATGCCAAACTGAATTTTACGGTGGCGGACTTCAAAGAGGACTATTGGCCGCAACTTTCCGAGACAGATAAAAAGTTGGTGGCTTTGTTTTTCTTGCGTTATGACCATCGCAATCTGTTGGCATGGTTGGCCGAGGGAGACGGGGCGGCGTTCGATGAACGGGCGATGTTTCCGCGTGAAGCGTGGCCCGAGGCCATGGAGAAGGTGAAGACCGGTGATGAGCAAGGCCGTGTGTTGCCTGCTTATTTTTACGAGTTCATGGCAGAGTATGCTTCCTTGAAAGAAGTACAGGAACGCTTGCCGGAAGATGTCCTTTTGGCGGCATATTATCGTTATGCGGGCACGTTCAAGAATCGTTTTACAGCGGATTGGTTTGCATTCAACCGGAATGTGAACAATATCCTGATAGCCCTTACGGCCCGGAAGTATGGATTCAATCCGGCCTTTTATTTGGTAGGCGACGATGTAGTGACGAAAGCTTTGGCCGTTTCGGGAGCACGGGATTTCGGTTTGGGTACGGAACTGGATTATATGGACGACGTGATACGCATCCATGAGATGTCCGACCCGGTAGAGAAAGAACGTAAACTGGATTTGTTGAAATGGGAATGGTTGGAAGATAGGACTTTCTTCTGTTATTTTTCAGTAGAACGCCTGTTTGCCTTTCTCATTAAGTTGGACATCATAGAGCGGTGGACGCATATCGACAAGGAGCGGGGCGGGAAAGTCTTCCGCAGTCTGGTGGAGCAGTTGAAGAACGAGGTGGAGATTCTCCAAGAATTTAAGAAATAAAAAAAGAAAATAATGATATGGCAACAAGAGGTACAGTGATTGGAGTCATCTCCAATATCGTGACCATTCAAGTGGACGGCCCGGTGGCGCAGAATGAGATCTGCTACATCACGACAGGCGGAGACCGTCTGATGGCCGAAGTGATTAAGGTGGTCGGTCGGAACGCATACGTGCAGGTGTTTGAAAGCACCCGGGGTATGAAAGTCGGAGCTGAGGCTGAATTTACCGGGCACATGCTCGAGGTGACGTTGGGGCCGGGTATGCTTTCCAAGAACTACGACGGTTTGCAGAACGATTTGGACAAGATGGAGGGAGTATTCCTGCGTCGCGGACAGTACACTTATCCGTTGGATAAAGATAAAAAATGGCATTTTAAGCCTATTGCGAAACCCGGAGACAAGGTTGGGGCTTCCGCTTGGTTGGGCGAGGTGGAGGAAAACTACCAGCCCCTGAAAATCATGGCACCGATAGCCATGGAGGGGATGGCTACGGTGAAAAGCATCGTTCCGGAAGGCGACTACTTGTGCGAAGACACGATAGCCGTGTTGACGGGAGAGGACGGTGAGGACATTGCCGTAACCATGGTGCAGAAATGGCCGGTGAAAGTGGCCATGACCAATTATAAGGAAAAGCCGCGTCCTTTCAAACTGTTGGAGACGGGCGTACGTACCATTGATACGATGAATCCTATTGTAGAGGGGGGTACGGGATTTATTCCGGGGCCGTTCGGTACGGGCAAGACGGTGCTTCAGCACGCCATCTCCAAGCAGGCCGAGGCCGATATCGTGATCATTGCCGCGTGCGGGGAGCGTGCCAACGAGGTGGTGGAGATCTTTACGGAGTTCCCCGAACTGGTGGACCCGCATACGGGACGCAAGTTGATGGAACGTACCATCATTATCGCCAACACGTCCAACATGCCTGTGGCTGCCCGTGAGGCATCGGTATATACGGCCATGACGATTGCCGAGTTCTATCGTTCCATGGGATTGCGCGTCCTCTTGATGGCCGATTCCACTTCACGTTGGGCACAGGCTTTGCGCGAGATGTCCAACCGTATGGAGGAACTGCCGGGACCGGATGCCTTCCCGATGGATTTGTCCGCTATCATTTCCAACTTCTACGGTCGTGCGGGCTATGTGTACTTGAACAACGGCGAAGTGGGCTCCATTACGTTTATCGGTACGGTGTCGCCGGCCGGCGGTAACTTGAAGGAACCGGTGACGGAAAATACAAAGAAGGTGGCTCGTTGCTTCTATGCGTTGGAGCAGGATCGTGCGGACAAGAAACGTTATCCGGCCGTGAACCCGATAGATTCTTATTCCAAGTATATCGAATATCCCGAGTTTGAAGAATATATATCGAAGCGCATTAATGGCGAATGGACAGCGAAAGTGAACGAACTCAAGACACGCCTTTTGAGAGGAAAGGAGATTGCCGAGCAGATTAATATCTTGGGTGACGATGGCGTACCTGTGGAGTATCACGTGATATTCTGGAAGTCGGAAGTCATCGACTACGTGATTCTGCAGCAGGATGCTTTCGACGAGGTGGATGCCGTGACACCGATGGAACGGCAAGAAGACATCCTGAATCTGGTGGTGGACATTTGTCGTGCCGAGTACAAGTTCGACGGTTTCCTTGAAGTCATGGATTATTTCAAGAAACTCATCAACCTGTGTAAGCAGATGAACTACGCGGAATTCAAGAGTGAGAAGTTCGAAGACTATAAACGCCGGATTCGTGAGATGGTGGCAGAAAGGCAATAATTAATCAGGAAAGTTATGGCAACAAAAGCATTTCAAAAGATATATACGAAGATCAGCCAAATCACGAAGGCCACTTGTACCTTGAAGGCTACGGGCGTGGGAGCCGACGAATTGGCTATGGTAGACGGCAAGCTGGCCCAGGTGGTGAAGATTGCCGGTGACGAAGTGACGCTGCAAGTTTTCGAGGGTACGGGCGGCATCCCTACGGATGCGGAAGTCGTGTTCATGGGCAAGGCACCCACCCTGAAAGTGAGTGAACAACTGGCCGGTCGCTTTTTCAATGCCTATGGCAATCCCATCGACGGAGGACCGGAAGTGGAAGGTGTGGAAGTGGAAATCGGCGGTCCGTCGGTGAATCCGGTGCGCCGCAAGCAGCCGTCCGAACTGATTGCGACGGGTATTGCCGGTATCGACCTGAACAACACGTTGGTGTCCGGCCAGAAGATACCGTTCTTTGCCGACCCTGACCAACCTTTCAATCAGGTAATGGCCATGGTAGCCTTGCGTGCGCAGACCGATAAGATTATTTTGGGCGGCATGGGTATGACGAACGACGACTATCTTTATTTCAAAAACGTGTTCTCGAATGCCGGTGCGCTCGACCGTATCGTCAGTTTCATGAATACGACCGAAGACCCTGCGGTAGAGCGTCTGTTGGTGCCCGACATGGCCTTGACGGCAGCCGAGTATTTCGCTGTGGAAAAGAATGAAAAGGTATTGGTGTTGCTCACCGACATGACTTCATATGCCGACTCGTTGGCCATCGTGTCCAACCGTATGGATCAGATTCCGTCGAAGGACTCCATGCCCGGTTCTTTGTATTCCGATTTGGCCAAGATTTACGAGAAAGCCGTACAATTTCCTTCGGGCGGTTCCATTACCATTATCGCCGTGACGACGTTGAGCGGGGGTGACATCACGCATGCCGTGCCGGACAACACGGGATATATTACCGAAGGGCAGCTTTTCTTGCGTCGCGACAGCGATATCGGTAAGGTCATCGTGGATCCGTTCCGTTCGTTGTCCCGCCTGAAACAGTTGGTGGCCGGTAAGAAAACCCGTAAAGACCATCCTCAGGTGATGAATGCGGCCGTACGTTTGTATGCGGATGCCGCCAACGCCAAGACCAAGATGGAAAACGGGTTCGACCTGACGGACTACGATAACCGTACGCTCTCTTTTGCCAAAGATTATGCAGACAAACTGTTGGCCATCGACGTGAACCTGAATACGACGGAGATGCTCGATGTGACCTGGGGGCTGTTTGCCAAGTACTTCAAACCCGAGGAGGTGAACATCAAGAAGGAACTGGTGGATGAGTTCTGGACGAAATAAATCGGAGGAATATGGCCATAAAATTTCAATATAACAAAACATCGTTGCAGCAGCTTGAAAAACAACTCAAGATGCGTGTACGTACGTTGCCTATCATCAAGAACAAGGAGAGTGCGTTGCGCATGGAGGTGAAGAAGTGCAAGGCGGAAGCGGCGGAACTGGCACGCAACCTGGAGGCGCAGATTCAGGCTTACGAGGCGATGTTTGCATTATGGAGCGAATTTGACCCGACGATAGTTGGGGTCAAAGACGTGGATTTGGGCGTGAAAAAGATAGCCGGGGTACGGGTGCCGGTGCTGAACAGTGTGGAATTGGAGGTGCGTCCGTTCAGTATGTTCAGCAGTCCTAAGTGGTATTATGACGGGATTTCTTTGTTGCGCGGTCTGGCGCGGACGGCTATAGAAAGGGAATTCGTGCAGGCCAAGCTCGACTTGTTGGAGTATTCGCGCAAGAAGACGACCCAGAAGGTAAACCTTTTCGAGAAGGTGCAGATACCTGGTTATGAGGATGCGTTACGAAAAATCAAACGTTTCATGGAGGATGAGGAAAACTTGTCCAAGTCTTCCCAGAAAATATTAAAGACCCTTCAGGAGAAGAGAAAGGAGGCCGAGGCATGATTACGAAGATGAAGAAACTTACTTTCCTTATTTATTATAAGGAGTATGAAGCTTTCTTGAAACGGATGCAGGAGCTGGGGGTATTGCACGTGCAAACTGCACAGGAGGGTTCCGTAGAGCCTACATCCGAATTGGAGGCCAAACTCAAACAGACAGAACATGTGAAAGCATGGATAAACCGTCTGGAGACCATGGAAGCGACGGATGTACCGTTGGCCTCTGACCGGAGTGCGGCAGATATCCTTTCGCATTTGGATGAGATGGACGAAGCCCGCCGGGTGAAGGAAACGGAACTCCAGCGTTTGCGTAAGGATGAGGCTGCGCTGTTGCCTTGGGGCGATTTCGATCCGGTGCGTGTCGAGGGGTTGTCGGATATCGGTTATGCCATGGGCTTTTTTGTATGTCCCGAACGTTCGTTCAATGAAGAGTGGGCGGAACTGTATTATGCTACAGAAGTAACCCGTGAAAAAGGCAAGGTCTATTTCGTGACCCTTACGCCGGTGGGTGAGGAGGTGGTACTTGATGCCGAACGGTTGCGTCTGCCTCATGTCTCATTGGCGGATTTGCGGAAGCAAATACGTGAAAAGGAAGAAGGAATAGCCGCTATAGAACATGAAATGGGTAGGCTGGCGCAAGGCTATGTGAGCCGACTTCGTGGTTATGAAGATGAATTGCGCACCTCCATTGCTTTTGAACGCGTGGTTTTGGGTACGGAACAAGTGGCCGACAACCGCTTGATGGTGTTGCAGGGATGGATTCCGGAAGACAAGGAAGCCGAAGTGAAATCTTTCCTTTCCACTCAGGAGGTCTATTATGAGATACGTGCGGCGCGCAGGGAAGATAACGCTCCGATTAAATTGAAGAACAATGCATTCGTACGTATGTACGAGGTGCTGACGAAGATGTACGGCATGCCCGACTATGCGGAGTTCGACCCCACACCATTGGTCGCCCCGTTTTTCACGTTATTCTTTGCTTTCTGCATGGGCGATGCCGGTTACGGATTGGTGCTGATTGCTTTGGGATTTTTCCTGAAACACAAGCTTTCTCCATCTTTGAAGGGTATCATGAACTTAGTGATTACACTGGGAGCGGCCACCACCGTGTTCGGTGCCGTTTTGGGTACGTTCTTCGGGGTGAGCCTCTTCGACGTAGATGTGCCTGAGTGGATGAAACAATTCATGATCGTGGGTAAGATAGGCGATACGAGCTATGACAAACAAATGCTGTTAGCCTTGATTATCGGCGTGGTGCACATTTGCATTGCCATGACGGTGAAAGCCATCGGTGCTACGGTACGCTACGGTTTCAAGGAGTCTCTCTCTGATTGGGGATGGCTGTTGCTTGTCGTCGGTTTCATCTGTACGGGCGGCCTTTCTTTTATGAAAGTGATTTCGGAGAATGTGGCGGGTACGTCTTTTCTTGTGATCGGCAGCGTGGCGGCCATCGGTATCTATTTGCTGAATAATCTCCACCGCAATGTTTTTGCCAATATCGGTGCCGGATTGTGGGACACGTATAACATGGCTACGGGGCTGATGGGCGACGTACTTTCCTATATCCGTCTGTATGCTCTCGGGTTGGCCGGCGGAATGTTGGGCGGTGTGTTCAACCAGTTGGCCTTTATGGTGCGCGACGGAGCGGGAGACACCTTGTACGGAGTTCCCGGTTGGTTGGGTTGCGGACTGATTCTGGTGTTCGGTCATACGTTGAACATCGCCATGTCTTGCCTGAGTGCTTTCGTGCACCCGCTTCGTCTGACTTTTGTGGAATATTTTAAGAACTCCGGCTACGACGGAAAAGGAGAGGCATACGAGCCTTTCAGTATAGTAAAAAACAAATAATCAATTAATCACAAATAAAATTTAGAACATTATGAATGAAATTTTAGGTTACATCGGTTTGGGCTTGATGTTTGCCTTGGCCGGTATCGGCAGTTGTTACGGTACGACTATTGCGGGAAATGCTGCCGAAGGGGCATTGAAGAAGAATCCTTCCAAATCTTCCAGTTACATGATTTTGTCTGCCCTTCCGGCCACACAGGGATTGTATGGCTTTGTGGCTTTCCTGATGTCCATGGGGCGTGATTTCACGACGGAGGGACCGTTGATGTTAGGTATCGGTTTGGGAGTCGGTTTGGTATGTATGATTTCCGGCATCCGTCAGGGGCAGATTTGTGCGAACGGTATTGTGGGCATTGCTCAAGGACATGACGTGCAGACCAATACGATGATTTATGCCGCTCTTCCGGAATTTTATGCCATCTTGGCTTTGGTAGCAGCATTGATGGTGTAAATTAATAAGCATTTGATAAAGATTGTCAGGCCGCGTTCGTTAAGAACGCGGCCTGATGTTTTTTAGAACATTTCGAAAGCGGCGATACGGTTCCGGAGCCATGCTCGGGACGTAACGCTTGTCTGCTCTTGGATTCAAAACGTGTAAAACCAGATAAAATAGAAGGTGGAGGAAGTCAATTCAGCCACCTGCGGCAAACGAAAAATCAATCTCAAGAGATTGATTTTTCGTTTGCTGTAGATTGATTTTCGTTTTGGCGCACAAATTTTCCCTATTCTCAACTCGTTGTATACGAGTTGTTTATAAATCCCTTTTTCTGTCCTCCATTTACCGGATGGAATCGGTTTGGAAAATGGCCGGCATGTCCGGCTCGGTATGTTCATAGTCGTAGGGCGAGGGGGCTATGCCTCCGTCCCCGGGCCCCGAGGTGCCGCTGTTGGTACGTATGCGCCCGTCGGCGATGGCGATGTCCCAGTCCGTGCGTGCGGCGTAGGCCTGTTGGGCGAGGGTGTCGGTCACGGCACAGGTGCCTACCACGGTATGTGTCACCATCGAAAAGTAAGTCCACCGGCCCTTTACGTTAGGGATGACGGCCATGCGGTCTGCCGCAGGGCCGCTGGTGGCGAGGGGGTGCTCGGCGGAACAGGCTGCCGCGAGAAGGGAGAGGCACGCTAGGCGTGCGAGTTGTTTTTTCATTCGTTCTGTCTTTTTAAGTTATTCCGATTATTCCGTTGTTCGGTAGCGCAGGGTGATGGTCTGGCTGCCGGTGTCGGGGTTGGCGAAGCGTATCTTGGCCTGCCGGCCTTCGGCCGTGCGCAGGAGGAAGGTACGGTCGGTCACGTTGCCTGCCTCGTCGGTGTAACGAAAGGCCGAGGCGGAGACGGGAGCGTCTTCTGCGGCCCGGATGCTGAAAGGATTGCTGCCGTCGCGCAGCTCCACTGGTAGAGTGCCACGGTAGGGGTATTCCACGGGCTGCGCCCCACGGTAGTCCACGATGGAGAGGGCCGTGACGCGCCCCGTGCCCTTCACCTTACCCCTGAAACCACGCAGGATATTGAGGTAGAATGTTTCGCCGCCGCGCCCTTCTTCCGTCATGTATTCGGTCAGGTCCAGGGCTATTTCGATATTTCTGGGCATGTATTGTCCCTGCATGGGGTAGTCTCCCCCTTGGTTGTAGAAAGCCCGGCAGGTGTGGTAGCCGATGATGCCCCGTTCGTCTACGTCGCTTTCCGTGGCCAGACCGAAAGAGAGGTCGTTGCGTGAAGAGAAGTCGAGCGCGAGGCGGAAGACTACGAGGGGGCGGTGGATGCGCACGCGGATGGCTTCCACCGTGTTGCCCAGTTGCTGTTCGGGCACGCGGGCATCACGGAAAAAGTCGTAGGGGAGATAGAAGCGTCCGCGGTCGTGGCTATGGGTGCCCCAGGAGTTGACCACGATGAAGGCTCCCGTGTGCGGTGTCCCCTGTGCGTCGGTGTAGACGACCGTGTCGTCGTATCCGGCTATGGTGAGGGCGTGTGCCCCGTCTGTGGCAAGGCCTTTGAGCAAGGAGCGGTAGCCGGTGAGCGAGGGACCTTGGTAGTCGTCGTCGATCTCCCATCCACGGCTCATGGCCGAGAAGGTGAGCACACCGCCCACCGCGCTGCCGTCGCCGGCATCGTAGAGCCAGCGTTTCATCAGGGGGATACTGTCGGCAAACGTCAGCACCTCCTGCGTGCGGTATTGCAGGGCCTTGTAGTATTTGTCATATCCCGTGGCCCATTTGAATTGGTAGGTGCCGGAGATGCCGTAGTCCTGTTCGGTCATGATGCCGTAACGCTCAGACAGGTAGAGGCCCTGGTCTACAAAGTCGCCCTGGTCCTGTCCGTCATTGAGCAGGTTCCACGAAAACTGATAGCTGAAGCGATGGTCGGCAGAAGCATGTGCGTCGCGGTCGAGCAGGCGGTTGATTTCGTAAGTGAACATGTAACCGATGCCGGAAGCCTGGGCGCAGGAACCGCCCATCTGGTCCAATACGGGTGGAAAGAATTTCCGTGTGGAATTGTCCACCGCAGGCGGTAACTGTACTTCTGCCCGGCTTTGCAGGCGGAAAGGTGTGCGCGGCAGGTGCATGTCGCTTCTGTCGGGGACTTGCGCCCATGCGCCTTGGGCGCATAGGTGCAAGGTTATGTATAAAAGAAGTACGAGCTTACTTTTCATGGATGCGGCGGTAGGTTTTCAGGGCTTCCTGTCGGACGGCATCGGGGAGCGATGCGTCTTCGCTCATTTTCAAGGCTGTCGCCGCGATGTCGGCGGCATGGCAGGAAACGGTGTGCCATCCTAAGGCTTCGAGCAGCAAGATTTGAGTGTTCCCGTCTCCGCAGTTCTGCAGGTAAACCAACAACTCCGGAACTTTGTGGTGCGGCAAGGTGTTGCGCAGGGCACGGATGGTGAAGGTCCGGTCTTTTTCTGAGGCTTCGCCCTTCACCACCTTGTCGATGTCGGTGGTCAGACGGTCGGCACTGTGGGCTATGGTATTTCTGATTTTACCGCGGAGGTTGTTCTTGTCGAGGTATTGTACGGATGGTGCGTCGAACTGCCGGTCGAATTCGGCGAGCAGGTCTTCTTTGGGGAAGCAGGCGAGAGCCGTCATGACATTAAAGTTGCAACGGTCGCTGGTATTATTGGCGATAGACAGCCGGATGAGGGCCGGAATAAGACGCCGGTCGCCGTTTTTGGCGATGAAGCGTATCGCCTGGCGCTGTACCAGTTCGTAGGCATCCTGCGAGGCTTCCGTCACGGCTGTGATGAAATGGTCGTCGGGGGTGGCGGAGAGGGCCATCAGCGCTTCTAAGCGGACTACGCCGTAAGGAGATTCACGATAGATGCAGAGCAGGTCGGCCGAAGAGAGCGCACCGGCTCTTCTCAACTGTTCGATGGCCAATGACTGCACGTCCGGCAAAGGGCTTTTCAACAGCTTTTTCCAAGAAGAAGCCTTATTTTGCAACAGCAGGCCGTCCACATCCACACTCTCGGGCACGGGGGCAAAGCGGAACGTGGGATCGCCGATGACATGGGACTCCAAGAGATTGGAAAAGCGTACTACGTCTCCTACGCAACCGCCTTGGGTTGTCAGTCCGATGAAACGGTCGTACCATTTGTCTTGCAAGGCATTGACCGTATTGGCTATGACCGCCACAGTAGAGCCCGGCTGGAAGATGTATTCGTTCGCTATGCAGTCATCCTTGTGGAAGGAGCCGCAGAAACAGGCATCAATCACTACGACGGGTACATTGGGACGGTAGCCGAATATTTTGAAATCCTCCAGATGCAGGTCTTCGTTAGCTACAAGAGTAGAGTCGGCGATGCGCAGGCTGTCGGCCAGCGGGTTGTCGCCGAGCCAGGTGGACGGCAGGTCGAAACGTTTCTCCAGTACCACGCGCAGGGAGTCGTAATTACGTCCTCTTTCGCGGGCTTCCTCCACGTGCATCCTCACGTTGCGGATGATAAACTCCTTAGCCTCGCGCACCGTACGGATGGGAGCCGTACCGTTCAGGTATTCCGTGTCGAAATAGCCGTGGTGGTGCAAGATGGCCAGGTCCAGGTCGGTACGCATCATTTCGTTCACCAGATGTTCTTTTACCGGATTGTGGTCGGTGTGGTCCATATAGCTGATGCGGTTGGTGCGTCCGGCCAATGAGGGAAAATGTTCGAAATAAGCCGCTTTCTCGTCCATGCGGGCGGTTTTGGATTCGGAGATATACCCGTGGCCGCTGAAGAAAAACAGTTGTCCGAGTGCCCGTTGTCTTTCTTTCTCCCTTACAGCCTTGGTCAGATATTCCCTGAGCTTCTGGTAGCGGGAGCTTTCGGGCGTGTCGGTAGGCCGGATACGTCCGCTGTACAAGTCCGGATAGACTTTCTGGCTGCTTTGGGGAGTGAGGGAATAATAAAAATAGGGCTTGTCTTCATCCTTTCCCTGAAACTCGAATTGTAGGCCGAAGTCATCGTAGAACCGGTCTGAAGGGACAGACGACTCGCGGCGGTCATTCTTTTGGTTCATCTTAAAGGCACTGGTCAGGTGCTGTGCGTCGCGAACCATGACGATGGGGATGTCGCCCACGAAAACAGTCCCTACGATAGGATCGGATTTCTGTTCGTGCAAATGTTTCAGGATGGCACGGATGGAGTCGGGTACCTGCCACCGGTCGATGACCGTGTATACTTTAAGGCCATGCAGGTGCTCTATGGCGCGGGCATAAGCGTCTACTTCAGGCCGTGCTTCCTGATAACTCACCGAGTCGATGACGATGGCAAATCCGTTACGTGCCGCAATTTGAACCGTAAAAGCCAGGCAAGTAAGGACGGATAATAATAGTTTTTTCATTATGTTTCTTGTTCTATGAGGGTTATTTCAATCGTTTATAGGTTTTCAGAGCTTCTTGGCGCACTTGTTCCGAGTGGGAAGTGTCTTTCATGAGTTTTTCCACTACGGGGAGTACCTGTGCCGAAGTATAGGCCTGGCGGTGCCATCCCAAAGCCTCGAGCAAAGGCAACAGCAGTTCGTCGTCTTTTAGCGTAGCGGCATAACCGGCTACTTGGGGCAACAAGTAAGGCGGGCAATAGATTCGCATGAAGTTGATTTGTGTCAAAGCACGTTTGTGCGACATTTCTCCTTTACACAGCTTTTCAATCTCTTCGTCCCATCTTCCGGCATAGTTTTCGGCGTTTTTCAATACGCCTTTGGCATAGGTTTCGGGTTGGACCACGTAGGGAGTCACTTGCCGGAGTCTGTCTTCTACGGCGGGGAGCAGATTCTGTCGGGAAAAGAACTGTGCGCCTTGTAGGGCATTGAATGCCACTCGCGCCGATGTATTTACGTCGCAGAGTTTCCCGGCCAACGTATTTGCCAGACGAGGATCACCGTTTTTGATAAGCGCATTGACTGCAAAACGCTGCAGCAATTCGAAATTGTCGTCTGCTGCGTTTTCAATGGCAGAGACAAAGTCGTCGGAATGCCGTTGTTGGAGGAGCAAGAACGCTTCCAGGCGGACACTTTCGTAGGGTGACGTTTTCAGATATTCCAACAGGTGTTGGTCGGAGAGTTCCTTGCTTGCTTGCAACTGGTGCAAGGCCAATGCCTGTATATCCGGATGGGGACTGTGGCGGAGCAACCTTTTCCAATCTTTCTGCTTGCCGGAACTGATGAGGTCATTAAGAGAGTGATCTTGTTCCGGAAGGAATGCAAAAGTGGGGTCGCCTACCACGTGCATTTCCAAATCGGGATTGAGTTGGTTCAGGAATCCGATCATAACACCCTGTTCCAACAGACCGGCAAAGCGGTCCGGCCACTTGTCCTGAAGTACGTTGACAGAACCTCCCAGTCCGCAGATTGTCTTTCCCGGTTGGAATATGTATTCGTTGGCAATGCAGTTCTCACGATGCCAGGAACCGTTGTAACAGGCGTCCCAGAAGGCTACTCTGCAATTCGGCCGGAAAGCGTAGCGGGCGAAATCAGACAACACAATGTTGGTCATGGCGCTTTCCAAAGAGTCGTCCTTTGCCAAAGCGCTGTCGTCCAGCTCCGCCATCCAAGCATCGGGCAACTGGTCTCGGCTTTGTAAATTTCGTCTGATACTGTCCGTATCATATCCGAAATGCCGGGCACGGTTCAGGGAGGAGCGGTAGCAATGCAGCAAGTACTCGCGTGCTTCTTCCGCAGTTGAGGGTTTAGGCCAAGCACTGAGGTACTGTGTGTCGTAATCGCCATGATGGTGCATGAAAGCCACGCTCAGGTCCGGCGACATGAGCGCGTTCATCAATTTTTGTTTGATGAGTTTCTCGTCGGAATAGTCCATGTAGCGGTAGGCATTGGGACAGTGTGCGAGCGAAGGGAAGTGGGCATGCATGGAAGCCATTTCGTCAATATGGGCCGTTTTGGATTCTGACAGACTGCCGCTGCCTGTATAAACAAAGACGGACATCATACGTTCGGGATGCAATTTTGCTTCCGTTGCTTTCTGCAAGTAAGCTTTGAGCTTGGTGTAACGTGAACCGGGCATATCGCCGTCGGTGGGACGGATGCGTCCGGAAAACAAATCGGGGTGTACTTGCTGACTTCCCCGTGCCGATAATGAATAGTAATAATATGTAGCTGTACTGTCGCGTTTCAGAAAGTCGAATTGCAACGAGAAGTCGTCATAATAACGGTCTGACGGGACAGAGGATTCTTGCCAAGGCATTTTCTGGCTCATCTTGAACGCACTGCAAAGATGCTGTGCGTCGCGAATCATGGGAATGGGGATGTCACCGATAAAAACGGCGCCTATGATGGCTTCGTGAGGCTGGGCGTGCAGACCTTTGAGAGTAGCACGGATAGAATCCGGTACACCCCACCGGTCGACTACAGTATAGACTTTGAAATGTTGTTTGGATTCCAATGCCCGGATGTATTCAGCAAGTTCGTGTTGAGCCTGCTGGTAGCTGATGGAGTCGATGACGACGGCAAAGCCTTTTCGTTCGGCGTGCAGTGTAGGGCAAAAGAATAGCACGCACCACAGGCTGATAATAGAGTAGATGTTTCTTTTTCTCATAAAACTAATCCTTAAAATTGCAAATATACTCCTGCGGTAGAAAGCGAACGGTTCGTACCGTCGAAAGTATCATCATATTCATTCTTGTCCGTATAGAACATGAAATCCGTGGATATATAAATGCCTAAAGTTATTTTCTTAGGAAGGGGGATAGCTACTTGTGCCAAAGCCCCTATCAAGGCGTGTCCGGAAGCGGCATACTCGAATTGGGGACGGGTGTATACGGCAGAAATGTCTTCATCGGCCGTTCTGGTGTTTCCATTGCCGTAAGTGCGGCTCAACGGTATACGGTAACCGCCATGGACAGACAAGTCCAAACCTGCGGATTTGATGTTCAGGAACTTGCCTGCAGACAGTTGTGTGGTTAGTAAGGTAGATGTTTGTTTGGCTTTTCCGGTGGACAACTGGTGATTGTAGGCAGATGATGTGAATGCGGCCAAAGCGTCTACGAAGAAATCCTGTTTGTCATCTTTCAATCGTTCGAAGCGATATTCCAGTCCGGCGGTCATTCGCCGGTCGTCCTGAATTTTATATTTGCTGAGCGTCTCGTAATATACCAGATTTCCGTGTTCGGTGTCTGTCATCATTTTCTGGTCCCGCCATATACCTTTTCCGGAATGGTAGGATGCCGTCAATACCAGATGGTGACGTGTCTGACGGTGAGGGGAGAGAAGGAAACGGTTCTGAAGCATCCATTCATCCGAAGTGTAGTCTCCTCCGTAAAATTTATAGGAAGAACCTCCGTCTGTAGCTTCTTCCGAAACATGCGTATAACGGACTTCCGTGAAATTCCCGTATTTTTTGTGTTCCGGTTCCCATACAAGTTGTAAGGCACCGGTATAATTCAGTCCCTTATATGCGCGTTGGTAGCCCGACACGTCGTTCGACGAGATTCGATAGTAGTCCCCCATACCTTTCATCAGGAAATAGCGGTGGCTGTTGAGCGGATTGACCAACGTATAGGCGATGTCCGAATTATAAAAGGAAATGCCGGCCGTAGCACCCAGTGCCCATTGGGAGTTCAACCGATGCTCCGCTCCTGCGTAAATAGGCAGGACGGTGGTATTGGTTTTGGGGCGAGGGTCTGTCTGGTCGGACAGGCTTCCTAATGTCAATCCGATAGAGATTCCCCCTTTCCAGGATTCATTCCATGCATAAGAGGCCGTCATGCCCATTTCAAAAGATTCCGTGGTAGCGTCGCTTGCCACTGAATCGCAAAGCACAAATGGGTTATCGGGGTTGAGAAAAAGGGTGGAGTTCCACTTCTTGTCTTTCTCTTGTAAATTGCGGTAACTGATGAAGCCCGACACGTCTACCTTGCCCAGATTTTTAATTCCCCCCATATAAAACTTGAGGTGATTCGATAGTCTGCCTTCATCCACCGGTCGGTAACTTCCACGTCCAATCGTATAGTCCAGTTTGGCCACACCCTTGTTTTTGTAGGAATTGAAAGAGATGCGCGAGGGGTTCAGACTGGTATACCGGATATTGTCCGACACATTAGCCGAACTTTCATTCCATTCGCTTCGACACTCTTCTAAAGATTGCGCATACATTTGGACAAGAGAACCCAAACTCAACGACAGTAACAGGACGTAACGTTTCATTTTCTTTTCGGATTAAAACAGGGATGGGATTTGATCCCGTCCCTGTCAGTTTTCATAATTATTCATCAACACTTGTAGGAGTCTCACCCGGAGTCAACGGCTGGTCGCGCAGGAAATCGGCGGCAGAATTGTTGGTGTCCTGATAGTAAGGCCGTCCGTTTTCGATTTTAGTCACTTTCCGGCGGATACATTTTGCCGAATACATCGGATTGCCTTTCACACCGGTGGCATCATCTTGCGGCAAGAACGTGGGGTAGTGGTTCTCGGTTTCCGGGTCGTATATGTCTACTGCGTCAAGCACATATTTGCTGGGGATGACCAGATAGCTCATAGAAGTGGAAGAGGTTCCCGGTTCGTACATCACGCTCGACTCCAATGCCGCATAAGCTTCCGGCGTCATGCCTTCCGGTAACTTGGCCAGTACGTAAGACCGTCCCGATACGCCCAGACCGAAGGCAAACATATACTGGTTGTTGTAGAAGATTGTTTTCAAGTTGGGAGCATCGTAATCCACGTCATTGGCATTATAGTCCAGATAAATTTCCCAATCGGCATTGCTCAAGTCCGGACAGCTTGCGTAGTCTGCCGCTTGCGACGCATCCTCGCCGTATGCCAGTTTGTGGTTCGTGGCATCGTTGGCAATCAGGACGCTCTCACCCGGCTGGAGGGGATAGTCGTGCCCGTTTCCAGGGAATGCCACTACGGAACCTTGTCCGCAGGCGTAGAGGTCTTCGTAACCGTTGGCCTGCCATGCATTCGCTGTTTGTTGGTTGCCGGTAGGTGCGGTCAGGATGAGATTGTCCAGATACTGTACTTCGTCTGAGTTGTTGACGATTTCGAAATAACTCTCGTGCATGTAATATTGTTTACTGCCAGAGTTATGAATCGTTTTGAAAATCAAGGAAGACTGCATGACTTTCTGTAGATTGACCGTCACCGGGGTATTGGCATAAAGGTCCACCGACGTGCTGCCGCTGAGGTAGGCCTTGGCTTCATCCGCCACCTTGCCGGTGACCGTCACTTTGTACTGTCCCTGCGGAAGTTCTATCTCTTTCGGGTTGGCGTCCAAGGACAACGTGTCGTTTTTAGTGGTCGAACCCAAAATGAGCTTAAGCTCTTCCACGTTAGACGCTTCCACGTCCGACGGAAGGGAATAGCTGACCGTCAGTTTGTAACTCTTCATACCCTCGTCGTTATCTTCGCTACAAGACACGAAGGCAAGGCCGCATACGGCCATCATGGCTATGACGCCATTTTTAAGAAACTTCTTTCTCATGTTTTCTGTTTGTTAAATGTTTATATATAGGTGTGCTCTCAAAGTTTCAGCTTCAGTTCCGCTCCGAAGTACATGTCCGGGTATAGTTGCGTTTTGGCCAGGCTGTGCGGGTTGGTGTGCCACTTCTTGGTATTGGTGAAGTTGTTGGCGATGACGGACAGTTCGGCCACACGGCCTATTTCTTTGGTAAAACGGAAGCTTAGCAACGCCCATGGCTTGATGACATCCTTTTCGTACAAGTAAGGTTGTGTGCGGTACATGATGCGCGATTTGTCCGCATCATCGGCATCGGCCGGGCTCCATGCCGTGTAGTGGCCCTGTTTGTCGTAGTATCCCACGGGGTTGATTACCAGGTAATCCTTGTCTTCGTAAGACTTGAGATAGTAGCGGCTGTTTCCGTTTTCGTCTTCGTAGACGACTTGGGTGCTTTCGTACCATACGACCTGTACCGATGTGGTGAATACCATTTTGATGGCCGGGATGTGGGTGATGAGCCGGAACGTGGAATTGAACCGGTCTCGCAGGTTCCCTCCGCCCGAAGGGAGCACGCCTACGTAGTCGAACGAAGAATTGATATAGTTCAGGGGCATGTTCTCATTTTTGCGCTTGATATGGAACCATGCCCCGCTGATGTTCAGCGAGGTGTGCAAGGGCTTGATTTCACCGAAGTCCAGTCCGTACTCGATGCCGTGCTTGTGCGTGGTCGTGCTGTTGGCCGCCCGGCTCCAGGTGTACATTTCGGTGGTCTTCGTCCGCAGGGCTGTATGCTCCGTCCCATCCACGCGGTAAGTCACGTCGCCGCTTGCGGCATCGAATACGGGGTCGGTTGCCGTGGCCGGCACGGTGTACTTGTCATAGTTTTGCCAGATGAGTTGCGACGTAAAGCCCAGTTCGTGCCGGTGGGATTCATGGAAGAAGGTGGCAAAACCCTTTATCCTATTGATGCGGAAAGACAGACCCGCTTCCCATTTCGTGGAGCGTGCCGGGCGCAGGTCGGGATTAGCCGTATTCTTTACTACGTCCGTCGTGATCAATCCCAAACGGTCCTTTGTTTCCGTCCCGTATTTAGACAGGCTGGCATTGTCGAAATAGGCATAGTCGGGATAGAGGTACATCAGTGTGGGCATCTTGTTGGAGATGCCGAAACCTCCGGTCAGGGCCAGCAGGTCGAAAACAGGATTGTTCCGGCTGTCCAACAGGTTTAGCGTGGCGTTGACACGAGGCTCGGCTACGAGGAAGTGGCTGATACCTCCGCTTTGTTTCCGGTCTACAAACATGTTGCTGACGCGTACTCCGGCTTCCAGCATAAGCCCCATGGAGCCCAACCCCTTACGCAGACGGCTGCTGGCAAAACCCGACAAGGTGCTTTGGGCAGGTATGTCCTTGTAGCTCCGTGGACGGAGAGTCTGTGCCCCTTGAGCTTGCGGTGGGTTATTTTCGTCGTAAGTGAATCCTTCACCCCGGTTGGCATCGTAAGTGTATTCTGCGCCGAGTTTCAGGTTGGCATAGTCGTTTTCCGAGATTTGCAAGTATTTGTTTGCCACAGCTTGGGCATACAGGTTGACGGGGATGCCCTCGATGTGGTAAGCCGATGTGTAGCCCACATTACGTATCTGAGCTACGTGTACACCCGGTTCGCGGGCTGTCGTGACCAGTCCGTCGGGATTGTTCACCCAATTGTCGTGGCTGTCTACCGTGCGTGACATTTGAGCTGAGAGATTATAGTCCAGCGAAGAGAGAAAGCCTCCGGCCGGCTTGTAACGCCCACTCACGGAAAGCCGTCCGCCTACGTTGGTGTTTTTGTAATGTATTTGTTGTTCCTCGAACTGGGGATCGTCTTTACGGTTGTTCACGTTAGAGTAAAAGGCTCCTTTTACGTTAAGGGAAAGCGGCCCGAATTGGGCGGAGTATCCGGCTGAGGCCGTGATGCGGTCGTATCCCATGTAGTGCTTGCGCGTATCGGCCCACGACTGCGACCAGTCCACGCTGAAGTTTGCAGCTCCGCCCCTTTTGAGGTTGAATCCCTTGCCGGCGAAGACTTGTTTGGAGTTTGGATCCGTTTGGAACTTGGCTTCCCAAGGCGTGTGTCCCGCCTTGGTTTTGACTACCACTACGCCCGACGTCAGATTACCGTATTCCACAGAGGGGATACCGCGTATCACTTCCATCGATTCTATATTTCCGGCACTGACGGTGCGTAGGTCCACGCCTCTTCCGGCTGTCGTCTGTTCGCTCATCCCGTCGCTTTGCATGCCGGAATTGGCGCCGAATTTGCTGGGCGATACCACTTGCAGGTTCGATTCGTTGCTTAAAGGGGTGCCATCTACTACCACCAAGGTGCCTAAGGCATTGTTGTCGTCATCTTCTATTTCGCGTATGTGTGCCTGCCCCAGATTGTTCAAGTTCGGATTTTCAATCAGGTTGCCCGGTACGAGCTGCAACAAATCGTTCAGGCTTTTGGGTTGTACGTGGCGTATGGCGTCCTCTCCGATAAGCGATTTAGAGCCCATTTGTTCTTGCCGTGCCGTCACTGTTACATTCTTAAGGTTGAGGCTCAGCTCTTTGAGTGTGACATCCAGTCTTGTTTTTGAGGATTGGATATGCACCGTGCCCGTCACCGTTTCATAACCTACAAAGGAAACACGGTACTGGTAGGTACCTTCTTTCAGTCGGGTCAGCTTATAGTGTCCGTTCCGGTCGGTATGGGAACCTATGACGTTGTTCAGGCTTACCGTAGCTAACTCTATAGGTTTTCCCTTTATGTCGCGCACGGTTCCTTCCAATATATTTGAAGCATTTTGAGCAAAAGACGGGAGAGAGAAGAAAAAGAGTAGGATGATGCCGAGAATGGGATTTTTTCCTTGTAACATGACGTTTAATTTTTGAGGTTACAAAATTATCCCATTCGAGAATGTTCGTCAATACTTAAATATCGGTATATTTTGTTGTGTATCGGGTGTATTGTTCGGATATAAGTCATTCCGTTACGCAGGAATAACTTATAATAAGTATATTTACTAAATATCTTTAAACGGGAATCCGTCAAGGCCGAAGGAAATCTTCAGCCAAAGACACGGCATGTCGGAAAGCCGTATCCTGTCCCGGTACGGTGATGAACAGATGGACGGTGCCTGGCAATACTTCACGGTGCGCTGTCACGCCGAGGCGTTTCACGTGGTCGGTGAATTCTTTCCCTTGGTCGCATAAGATGTCGCGTTCGGCAGCCACGAGAAGCAGTCGGGGCAGACGTGAGAGCAGGCTGTCCGGGCAAAGGGAGGGAGATATGAAAGGATGTTTGGCCTGACCGCGTGTGTAGGCTTGATTGAAGGCCTCCATCAACGAACCGTCTAATGCTGCTCCCTTTTGATAAGTTTTCCAAGAAGGCGATGCGTCGTTCCAAGCAGATACCACTGGGTAGAAAAGCAGGAGAGAGCGAAGAGGCGGCATCCCGTTTTGCAGGTTATGCAGACAGACGGACAAAGCTAAGTTGCCTCCCGAACTGTCTCCTCCGACGGAAATGAGTTCCGGTGAGCTGCCCCATTCCAAAGCTTTTTTGCGAGCCAATTTTACGGCACGTATACAGTCCTCCAGTCCGTCCGGAAACGGATGTTCGGGAGCCAGACGATAGTCTACTGCCAACACGATTACATTGCCCGTGGCGGCTAATGTCTGGCAAAACCGGGCGCAACTGTTAATGCTTCCGAATGTCCATCCTCCTCCATGCAGGTAAATGAGGAGAGGCAGAGGACTTTGATTCTTTTTTACGGGAGTGTACAGACGCAGAGCCGGAGTGATATAGATGGCATTTACGTCGGTTGGTAAAGGTGTAGGAATATTACGTGATGCCCGGATGCGAGTGAGGGGTACGGTGTCGCCTTGTATGGCTTGCAGTATGGCTTGGGTCTGTTGTTCCTGTAACCCGTCGGGCATGGCTGACAAGAACCGGTCGGCTTCGCGACGGAACGCATCACGGTCTTTTTCTATGGAGCTTTGGCCGTAAACAGTAGGTAAAGTACCTAACAGACTAAAGCATATCAGAAGTATAGTTCTCATTTTTTGTTTTGAACGACTTGTTACTATTTATCGTATAAAATAAAAATCGCAACCATTCCTTTGCCGGATGATTGCGATTTTTTTCGTACTCGAAGCGGGACTTGAACCCGCACAGCCGTAATGGCCAAGGGATTTTAAGTCCCTCGTGTCTACCGATTCCACCATTCGAGCAACCTTGGAGCGGAAAACGAGACTCGAACTCGCGACCCCGACCTTGGCAAGGTCGTGCTCTACCAACTGAGCTATTTCCGCAGGGGACTTGTGTATTACGGCTGCAAAGATAGCGTATTTCGGGGTTTACACCAAATTTTTCTTTTATTTTTTATCGGTTGTTGATGACCATCGTGTTACCGGAATACGTGATGCGATAACGGAACAGGCTTACCCCTTCCTCACCGATACTGATTTGTCCCTGATTGTTCAGGTTGTAAGTCCGGCCGCAGGATACGCATGCGGCATAACCGCCTTCTTTCAGTTGCAGGGCGCGGGATATATTGTAGGCGGAATAACAGTTGGGGCAGGCCAAATCGTAGCAGACGGGCAGGGAAGTCGTGCTACCCAGTTCGGGGATGTTGGGCAGGCCGACAATAAAACCGGCGATACCCATTTGAATGGAAGAGTTACCGGCAATGGCAGTGGCATTGACCGGAGTGGTGTGTCCGCTTTCGTCTGTGAACAGGAAACGGTCGCGGTCGCGGCGGATGGTCGTATAAACTCCCAAACTGTTCAAGGCCGCGTTGAGTTGCGGTACAGTATTGACGTTTTTGTACACGAAATAGGCCGGATAGTTGGAGTAGGTGTTTTGTACGTCCTCCTTGCAGGCCGTGAGGCATAGCAATGCCGTGAAGATAAAAAAAACTCCGTATTCTTTTCATATCAAAGAAACGGAGTTTTTTGCCTTTTATTGTGGTGTTTCTTATCTTCCGAGCAGACGGTTTTCCGCTTCACGGGTGCGGGCGAAGTTAAAACCGCTCCACACTTGTTCCATCAGCTCATGTATCTTGTCGTTGCATAAGTTGCCGATACTTCCTTCGTGGGTATGGTGCACGCGTTTGTCGGGGGTAAATTTTCCGGCTTCGATGTCCAGTCCCACTTTCTTGTAAGCATCGCGGAACGGCATGCCGCCCGTGGCCAACCGGTTCACTTCTTCCACGCTGAACATGTTGTCGTATTTCGGGTCGTCAAGGATATGCTCGTTCACTTGTATCTTATTAATAATGTAGGCCGCCATGCGCAGGCAGTCCTTCAGTTCTTCGAAAGCGGGCAGGAAGACTTCCTTGATGATTTGCAGGTCGCGGAAGTAGCCGCACGGCAGATTGTTCATAATGAGTATAATCTGTTGGGGCAGTGCCTGGATTTTATTGCATTTGGCACGCGTCAGTTCGAATACGTCCGGGTTCTTCTTGTGCGGCATGATGCTCGACCCCGTGGTGCAGTTGTCCGGCAGCTTGACGAAACCGAAGTTTTGTGAGTTGAACAGGCAGGCATCGAAAGCCAGTTTGCTCAGCGTCCCGGCGATGCCCGCAAGGGCGAAGGCCACGTTGCGTTCCATCTTTCCGCGTCCCATCTGGGCGTAGACCACGTTGTAGTTCATCGAATCGAATCCGAGGAGTTCGGTGGTCAGCGTACGGTTGAGGGGGAATGATGAACCGTAACCGGCGGCAGAACCGAGCGGGTTGCGGTTGGTCATCTTGTAGGCGGCCTGAAGGAAAAGCAGGTCGTCCACCAGACTTTCCGCGTAGGCCCCGAACCATAGTCCGAAACTGGAAGGCATGGCCACCTGAAGGTGGGTGTATCCCGGCATGAGCACCCCTTTGTAGCGTTCGCTTTGGGCTTGCAGTTCTTCGAACAGCACTCTGACTTCTTCTGCGATGTCCTGAAGTTGCGCGCGGGTGAACAGTTTCAGGTCCACCAAGACCTGGTCGTTGCGCGACCGGCCGCTATGAATCTTTTTCCCCACGTCGCCCAGTTTACGGGTGAGGAGCAGTTCCACTTGCGAGTGCACGTCTTCCACGCCTTCTTCGATGATGAAGCGTCCGGCTTCGATGTCGGCATGGATGCGGCGCAGTTCTTCCAACAGCACCGGCAGCTCGTCCTTGCCGAGCAGTCCGATGGATTCCAGCATGGTGATGTGCGCCATGGAACCCAGTACGTCGTACCGGGCCAGATACAAATCAAGTTCACGGTCGCGGCCGACCGTGAACTTTTCTATTTCTTGATTGACTTCCGTGTTTTTTTCCCAAAGTTTACTTGCCATATTGTCTTTGTGTGATTAAGCTCCGTATGGAATCATGGCCAACATGTCCGCCAGTTTCTCTACACCCTCTTTCAGCGGTTTGGCCACCATACCTTTGATGAACGGGTTGAGATCGGCTCCTACCGTCAGTTTCATCTTGCATGCCGTTTCGGAAGTGGGCAACAGTTGAATCCACAGGTTGAGATGGATGGGGGAATTGACCGTTTCAAATTTGATACATTTCGGTTCCTCACGCTCGATGATGCGCAACGAAACCTCTCCCAACGGGGAAATGTTACAACTCACGGAGTCCGTGTCGAATGTCATTTCCTGGATACGTTCGTTCAGTTGGTTCAACTTGTCTTCCGGCACCTGGCCCGACATCATGGCACGTACCGACGGATCGTTGAACCGTTCCTTGATGACGGCCAGATTGTTCAAGTCGGCCAATTTGGCATAGACGCACGACTGCGCGTAGGGAATAGGCTTGATGTTGCTTTCAAATTGTTGTTTTGACATTTTTCCGTTTTCCTGTTGATGAGACGATTAACCGTTCCAATGGGCCGGGTCTTTTCTCCATTCGTTGAGTACTTCCACGTCGCTGGGGTCGATATAGCCGATGCGTACGGCCTCTGCGACTACGGCTTCATAATTAGTCAGGGTGATCAGTTTTACGTTAGCCGCTTTGAAAGCCTGGGCGGCCACGTCGAACCCGTAAGTGTAGGCTGCCACCATGCCGCTCACTTCGCAACCGTTGTTGCGGATGGCTTCTACGGCTTTCAGGCTGCTTCCACCGGTAGAAATCAGGTCTTCTACGACAACGACCTTCATGCCCGGACGAAGTTCGCCTTCAATCAGGTTTTCCAGACCATGGTCTTTGGGTTTGGAGCGTACGTAAACGAACGGAAGGTTCAGCAAATCGGCTACCAATGCGCCTTGCGGGATGGCTCCTGTGGCCACGCCGGCGATAGCGTCGGCTTCGGGGAAACGCTCGGCAATGAGGCGTCCTATCTCGATTTTTACGAAATTGCGCAATTCCGGGTAAGACAATGTTTTGCGATTGTCGCAATAAAATGGGGATTTCCATCCGGAAGCCCATGTGAAAGGATTGGTCGGCTGAAGTTTGATGGCTTTGACCTTAAGCAACTTAGCTGCGAAAATCTTCTCTAATGTTTCCATAACTGTCCTAAGTTTATAATTCGTGCTGCAAAGATAGTGAAAGGTGAGCGCAGAGACAAATGAAAAGCGAAGTTTTTCAAGTTTGGCTATGCCGAGCCGTATCCTATTTTCGCGATAGCAAAGATAGTGAAGAGGGAAGACTATTCGGGGGAAAGAGAACTTTTTTTCAATGTATAGATTCACGTCTGGCTCAGACCGTTCTATGGCTTTTGGGCGCTCATGCGGAGACACTTGCCTCTCCGTGAAGGACTGGTGAAGGCTGTGAGGAAGAAAGTTCACCGTAATGGATTGAACCACAGTTTGTATGAAGGATGTGAACCCTTTTTTCGTTCAATCTTATTGTATGGTGTTGTATGGGTGGCGGAGGTGGCACACGGCATAAAATCGCTTGCAGCAGCACGCAAAATCGTTCTCAGCAGAATGAAAAATCATTCTCAGCCGAACGATTTTTCGTTTGGCGCAGAAAATTTGGGGCTTTTCTGGTATACAAAAATCCCTTGCCGTCCCGGGCACGAGGCTGCGGGAGGCAAGGGAGATGAGCAGGCAAAGTGTCATTTTTTGATGAACTTGCGTGTTACGGTTTGTCCGTTGGTTACAACCTTTAACAGGTAAACGCCCGAGGGGTAACTGTGGCATGGGATACGGATGTCTGTTTCCCATGTTTGTTCCGCACGTTTGCACCGTCCATCCAATCCGATGACGTAAATCTGTTTCTCACTGTGGGCCGGCATGTGGCAGACATGAAGGTTTTCGGTCACGATGGTCGGATAGATGCGGATGGTGTTTTCGTGGGAAGAGCGGATGTCGCTTCCGGGGAATCCCACGGCGTGGAATGCACGGGTATCCCGTATCTCGGGATGGGCCAGTGATTTTACCTCAATCGTGCCCTTGCCGTTTTGGGTGGCATGGAGGTACGTGTGCCCGGAAGCATCCTCTTCGATATAAGCGAATTCACTGCCTTCGATAATGTTCCAGATGACTTGCGGGTTTGTGGCCTCTTCCGGGTAAACCTTTGCCGCCAGTTCTATGCGTTGCACTCCGGTGGCATTGTCGATATAGAGTTCGTCTTCGGGGTAGATGCGGATGCTTTCGACCGGAACGGGGAAGGATGCTTTTTCCACCGTCAAGTCCTGATGCAGTTGTGAGCCGTCGATGGTCGTGGCGCGTACGATAATCTGCCCGGCCTGAGTCCCGTGGGCGACCAACAGTCCTTGTGGGGTGACATAGGCCAGTTCTTCGCCCTGTATAATCGTCCAGTTCACGTTCTTGCACGAGGCGTTCGCCGGGTAGATGTGGGCATACAGGTGCAGGCTGGCTTGTTGTTCGTTCAATACGGCATCTTTCTCCAAATGTGTGACGGCCAGTTCTTCGGCCAACCGCAGGTTTTGGGCTTGCGCTGCGCTGGCTGTGTTCGATTGGGCAGAAGCCATGGCGAGACTGCGCTTCATCGGTTGCCATTCATCTTCGTAATAAGCGCTATAAGCTATGGCATAGTAAACCACGCCTTCAGGAGCCGTGAGGTCGGTGTATGACTGGGTGCTGCCCGGAACGGTAGCTATTTCGGTTAACGTTTCGGGCGAGGTGCCTCTCAGGATGCGGTAATGGTCTATGTCGCGTCCGGAGTAAGCATTCCACATCAGGTTCCAACTGCCGTTCATGCCTTTGTTGATGGTCAGGTGGACGCTTTGGTGGGGTGTACCGCTTTCCGTCGGTATGCCGAAACTGGTGTTCAGGCAGATACGGTAGCGCGAAGTGGTGACGGCCGGGTTGGAGGCCATGTCGGTGAACCCCTCGTCTGACGGTTGTGCTTCGCCAATCAAGTCGAATTGGTTGTAGTGGCTGCCCTCTTTATAGATGCAGACCGTGGAAATGTAATCCGGAAGGTTCCTGAACTTCCAGTTAATCCGGTTTTTTCCGGTCGTGGGGTCTACCGTGACCAAGGCGATCTGCGGGGCTTCCATTCCTTCGAGCACATCGATGGTACGTTCTTGGTAGATGTTTCCGCAACCATCGTCTTCCACGGTCATGCGCACGGTATAATGTCCGGTATGCGTGAATGTGGCCCGTACCTCTTTCGTATTTTCCTTCCGTTCAAAACTGATGCCGTAGTGCCCGGGGGCATGGAAGTCATCGTCGTCTTGTGACTTGACGGTGAAACTTACGCTCCGGTTGGCCATGAAGATGTCGTCCGATATTTCAAAGTTGGTTTTCGTGTGGGCCAACGTGATTCCGGGCAGGGTGAATGTGGCATCCAACGGTGGATTGACATAGGTGGACACTTCGCTGCTGATGCCGTCCACGGTTACGGTAAGGGTCTTTTGTCCGGCTGTGCTCCACACCACTTCGTACGTGTGGTCATCGCTGTGGTCCAGCACGGTGGCATCGGCTCCGAAGTCCACTTGTATCTGTCGTCCTTCCGTGCCGACATACCGTATAGTGGCCGATTTGTCACGACAGATGCGTGGCGGCAAGGACAATAACGGTTTAGGGAGGATTTCCACCGCCAAGGGGGTGGTGAAATCCGAGGTGGCGAACCATCTGTCTATGCTTTGCATCTGAATCTCATATTTGCCTACCGGTAGTGCGGATACGGGGATGCGGATTTGCGTTCCCGTCAGTTCCTGCAAGGGTGAGGGCAGAGGGGCGGCCTCGTTGTTTAGCCCGTTCAACGGGGAAATGATGAATGCTCCTTCTCCGGAAGCCCCTTGTTTTTTCACGCTCAGGTTATAACGCATCTGGCAGGCCGGGGTTTCGGCGTCTTCAGCAGCGTTCCAGGATATGGTGAGATACCCGTCTTCGTCTTGTGTGGCGCGCAAGCCTTGCGGAGCGTGCGGTGGCGTATTGGAAATGCGGCTGTTGGCCGTGCTCATGTCGTCGCCGGCGTTGTTCAGGAACAGCGGCTTTCCGTTGGCATCTTTTCCAAATGGCATATAGGAACCGTTGTCGTCATCGGTGGTTTGCAACTCAAACTTTCCTCCTCCGTAATTGTACAGCCAACTGTTCAAATGCGTGCCGGCCAAATCAAGGTATCCGTTGTTGTCCAGGTCGTAGAAGATAAGGTCTTTGGCTACTCCCACGGGGCCTTCCACTACTATGGGATTTTCATAGTCAATCTGTCCGTTTCGACTGAGGTAAATGTGATAGAACCGGTTATCGCCACTATATTCCTCATCTATGATGATGTCTTTGACGCCATCGTTGTTCAAGTCGGCAAATGTCGGAATTGTCTGAAGATTGCTGTAATCAACGGTGATGTCGGTGTCTATCCTTTGGAACTTGAAGTTGCCTTGGTTGATGAACAACATCCATTTGCGGGCGTAAAGGTGTCCGTTTTCGTCCCACTGTTTGCTCCAACCGGCCATGTCCATCAGATTGTCCCCGTTGATGTCGGCATATACGAAATCCTCATCAAATTCATGGGCAGACCAATTGTCGCTCGGGAAAAAGCCTATGTTGTCGATAGGATGAGCCACGAACGTGCGCCAGTCGCCTGTATTCTCATAGATGGTATCGTTTTGGTCGGTATATCCGGATGAGTTCCGCCAATGGTAGTCGGGCAAGCCATCGTTGTTGAAATCATAGATGGGGTATTTCCAACTGACACTCCCGTGATAGCCTATTTGGGGTACGAATGCTTCGCCTACGGCGTGGGTTACGGTGAAGCGCCTATTGCTTTGGTTGAGCATCAGGTTGTCTTTGTATTTTTCATTTTCCGGGTTCATGCCACCGATGAAGTCCATCAACCCGTCGCGGTTGTAATCCCATGCAAAGTTCAGTCCGATACTCAGGTTCGTGTTGTAAATGCCCGGTGCTTTTTCGAAATCCTGTTCTTCCGTGGGTTGGTATACGCCGTCCGTGGCGAGCAGTTCGGGTTGTCCGTCGAGGTCGATGTCGGCTATTTGTTGTATATAGCCGTTGTTCATGGACAACGTCCTTTTGTCGAACCGGACGGCACTGACATGCAGGTCGTCTGTCCGGGGAGTGCTGGTATTGCCTTCCGCGTCGGTCACGCTCAGTGTGATGTGTTTTTGTCCCGGTTGGTCGAACACGACTTTTAGGATGCTTCCCGAAGCCTCGGAAGAGATGATGGTGCCACCGTCCAAATCCCAGTTATAATGAAGCGAGGGGTCGGCCGGGCCGTCATAACCCATGATGGCCGTGTCGGCAGTCGTGATGTCCTTGTCCGCGATGTAGAACGGGGCATGCGCCACTTCATGCCGGTAGACGGCGGCATCCGACCACGCGCTGCCTTTTCCCATGGCATCGATGGTTTGCACGGCGATGTAGTAGTCCCCTTCTCGCCAACCGGACACGTTGAGCGTCTTGTCCAAGTTGTACTCCATATTGCCCGGCATCAGGTTCAGGCGGTGTCCCTGTTCGTCGGCGCAGGCATAAAAGATGTCCCCTTTGCCCGGGGCGGTACCGATGCGCAGGGCGTAGGTCAGGTCGGCGGTTGGAGTCAGGTCATCCTTTCCTGGTTGCCAGTTGATTTGCAGCATTCCGGATGCGGCATCGGACACGAGGGTCGGCATGTCCGGTTTCTCCGGGGATTGGTTGGCGGCTGTAGCTTCCTGCTTAAAAGAATAAAGGAAGCTGTTTGAGGCAGTAGGAAGCTTGTCCGAGGTGCATTCAAAGTACATGCTATGGACCAGGATGTCGCAGAAACCGTCATTGTCGAAATCGCCGGCGTAAGCTTCGGCATCGCCATTCAATTCTTCCGAAGATTCATACTGCACGATTTGGGTGGGTATCAATGCGTCCGGCATTTCTTTGAAAAGCATGTCCTTGCTTCCTTTCAGCCAATAAAGGTCGCATTCCCATCCATTCCAGACTTTGCGGTCCGCATTCTTTTCCAAGGCCAATATGTCGTAACATCCGTCGTTGTCTACGTCGGCGCATCCGATGAAAAACAGTTGGCGGTGGAAGGTATTGTCTTCGTTGATGGTGAAATTTCCTTTTCCGTCGTTAATGGCCATTACCAGGTAGCAATATTCTCCCGTGGCTGACGAATGGCTGAAAGGCAACAGTGCGTCCACATAGCCGTCGGCATTGAAGTCATAGAAATGAATGCGTTTGTCCATGGCCAGGTTGCTCATCAACGTTTGCCTTTTGATGCTCCCGTCTTTTTGGAACACCATGCTTTCCACCGTCTGGGTTTCTTCATCATAACAGATGTAGTCCATGATAAAGTCTCCGTTCAAGTCACGTGGGTATAGCCTGCCGTTTTGTGGTGCCAGAAGAAAACGGTTGTTGCCCCGGTTGAGCAATAAGGTGCCGGTGGATTCGTCAATCAGGTCTGCGTGTCCGTCCTTGTTGAAGTCCATGCTATAGAATTCCCGGTTACTGGAGAAGGTAGCGACGTGGGCTGACGGGGAGCCTCCGATAGCTACGCCCACATCGCCGCCCAAGTTGCCCAGGCCTATGCCTGAGGAGGAGGGTTGTGATTCCCAACGGTTATATACCAATGTGTCTTCTTCTGATGAAATAGGTATGATTTCGATGGGGCTGAAACTGCCGTCGGCAGCTTGGCGGTATATTTTACGGTTGTCGTGCATCAGGTCGATGCGCCCGTCGTTGTTGTAGTCGCAGGGATAGGGTGCCTCGCTGACATTATCGGGAATTTGCCATGAAGCGTCCTGTTCGGAGAGGGCGATGATTCCGCCCTCCAAATAGCGGATGTCTGGGAATGCATCGTTGTTCAGGTTGCACAGCCGGGCATGTTTCCCGTTTTCGGGTATGGAGTATTGTTCCATAGGCATTAGTCCCGGATATTGGTAAGAATGGAAACGGAAATCCGTTCCTAAAAATTCCATCTTGCCGTCACCGTTGATGTCATAGATGTTGCTCATGGCTTCGATGGGGTGGGTCGTGTTTGTCGGTAGGATAATATGGCTGATTTGTACATTGGCGGTGGTGCCCTCCACATGTTGGGCTGTCAGATACACATTATTCCAACCTTCCTGGATCCGTTCTCTGTGTTGGGTGTCGCTGCCTGTGCCATCTTGGTTAATCGGATAGAACAGTGAAATCTTGTCCTTTTGGGTATCGATGCCACTGGCATGAAAGTATACGGTGGCATCTCCGTGATCATCCGGGGCATAGAACGAACCGACTTTAATGGTGGCTATTTCGCCTTTTTGGGCTGTGCCGGTCAGGGTATACACTCCGTTTTGTTCTACCCAACGATAGCTGTCGTCTTGTGCTTGGGCTGCCGTAACTCCCCAAAGGCCACAGAGTACAAGGAATAAGACACGGGATAGCACATGGAGAGTGCCATTGGATGTGAGAGGGGGTGCGCCGGAGAAGGCATCATGATAATGTTTTTCCATATTTATACTTTTTGTGCCTTATGCAACCCCGGAGCGGCGTTTAATCAAGGAATCGTCGGCCATATATAAAAAAGCGTGGGTCGCTGTACCTGTCGCTCGTCCCACTCTTCAAGGCGTCTCGCATTGCCTCCCCGTCAAGGACGAGCAACGCAGAAGCCCACGCAGAATATGTGTACAATCCATCCCTTTGTATCCGTACTTACGAACGGATACAATGAAGACTGTATGAATACATATCCCAATGGGCATCTATCGTTGCTTTGTCATTCGACAGGGATTCAAGTTTGCGAGACTTTGAAGAGTCAAAAGAACAAAGCGTCTGATAAACGCCTTTTCCTATATGTCATCCCACCCCTCCGCTTCTGCTTGTCAGATTGCTTCAAGGTGAGGATGTGGCAAATTTACAATTTATCTCTGAATAAGGAAAATGGTTTGATGTTTTTCTTTAAGGGAATGAGCGGCTTTCTTGCTTTTTACGAATGTCCTGCCCATGCGAGGCTGAGCACACTGAAGCGGACGCGGCAGGCACGGGCAATGGTCTCGGCACAGGACAGCATGGTGGCTCCGGTGGTGATGACGTCGTCCACTAACAAGATATGGCGGCCTTCCAAACTCTCGGGATGCCGGACGGCAAAGATGTCCCGGACGTTCTCACGCCGTTGCCGGTGGTCCAAGGTGGTTTGGCTCGGATTGGATTTGGTGCGCACCACGCTTGTCGTATCGGTAGGGATGCCGGTGGCTTCGGATATGCCCCACGCTATCCAATCGCTTTGATTATAGCCCCGTTGCCGTTCCTTTTTCCGGGACAAGGGAATGGGCACGATAAGGTCTATCCCGTCGAAAAAGCTTGTGGCTTTCAGTTCCTCGGCCATTATACGTCCCATGGTTTTCCCGACTTCGGGATGGTTATGGTATTTCAGTTCGAACAAAATGCGGCTGTAAGGAGAGTGTGGGGTGTAATGGAAAAAAGAAATTCCTTTCTCGATGGGAACCAGTCCCCAAAATATGCGGGCGATGTCGTTTTCTTCAAACGAGACGGTCCGGACACGTGGGAGGTCGGCCTGACATCGTACACAGAGCACCTCTTCACCCGGCGACATGCGCCTGCGGCAACAAAGGCAATACCGGGGAAAGAAAAAGTCCAAAAGGGCTTGGAGGTACAGCGAGAGGCTATGTAAAATCCTCTTCTTCCACATGCAGGCAACGCGTAATGGCATTCATTTCAAATCCGCGGCTGAGGCCGAAGCGGATGAGTTTCCCGTTACGCTCATAGTCGGAAGCGGCCTTCACGCTCCGGGCTTTGCTTTGCAGAAGCTTACGGAGGACACACAGGTATTCCTCTTCTTCGATTTCGGTCAGTGCCTCCCGGCAACACGTGTCGGGAATGTTTTTAAGTCGGAAGGCTTGCATGATTTTAATGCGCCCCCATTGGTTATATCTGAATTTGTCCCGTACGAAACACCGGCTGAACCGGGCTTCGTCGATGAATTTTTCCGCTTGGAGGCGTGTGAGCACCTCTTTCTGTTGCGCTGCCCCGAGTCCCCATTTGTCCAGCTTCTTTTGGATGTCGGAAAGACAGTATTCCGCGCCGGAACAGCAGGCCGCAGCCTTGTTGAAGGCTTCTTGTGTGGTCAGTTCTTTCATTTTCTGCATCGTATCATTCGTTCATTGTCGTAGAAATCTTTCTTCAAAGTGACGTCTCGTAAGCCGAGGCTTTGGAACAGCCGGGTGGTTTCCCATCCGTATGCCCTGTTGATTTCCACGTAAAGCCGTCCGCCCTCTTTCAACGTCTTTACGGCATATTCCCCTATTGCCCGATAGAAGAGCAATGGGTCATGGTCCGGGACAAAGAGCGCTTGCGAAGGTTCGTAGCGCAGCACATTCTCTTCCATGTTCTCCCGTTCATGCTCGCAGATATAGGGGGGATTGCTGACGATGATGTTCCAAAGCGGGGAATCCTGCTCTTTGGACGGAGAGTCCAGAATGTCCTGACACCGGAAATTCACGGCGGCCCCTAAACGCTCTGCATTCTCCCGGGCGATGGCAAGAGCTTGCGGGCTGATGTCGATGGCGGACACTTGTGCCTGCGGCAGTTCTTGGGACAGCGTGATGGCTATGCAGCCGCTGCCCGTCCCGATGTCCAATATGTCGGGCGATGAAAATCCGGATGCCTTTTCGTCCCGTATGATCCACTCCGTCAATTCTTCCGTCTCGGGACGCGGCACAAGGACACCCGGGGCAACGGAGAAAGTACGGCCGCAGAAATCCGTTTGTCCTAAAACATATTGTACAGGTTCTTTTTGCGACAGGCGTTTCACAATATTTTCAAGGTCCCGGCGTTCTTCTAAAGAGAAAGTCCGGTCCCGTCCCATGCAGATGTCGATTGGCGTGAGGCCGAAACGGGTCTCCAATACAAGGCGGGCTATGGCGCGTGCCTCACTGGCCGGGTAGGACATGCAGAGGCGGTCGAAGATATAATTGAAAGAAGCGTTCATCTCTGTGATGGGTTTGTCGGACAAAAATAGGCATTTTTATCGGATTGGTATATGACAACAGACGAAAAATACATGTTCCGTTGCATACAACTGGCACGCAACGGGTTTTATGGCGCAGCACCGAATCCTATGGTGGGGGCTGTCATTGTACACGACGGGAAGATTATCGGCGAGGGATACCACGTGCGTTGCGGCGGACCGCATGCCGAGGTGAACGCGGTCCGTTCTGTGTGTAATCCCGAATTGTTGAAAGAAAGTACGATATACGTAAGTCTGGAGCCTTGCTCGCATTATGGAAAGACGCCTCCTTGTGCCGATTTGATTGTGGAAAAAGGGATTCCCCGTGTCGTAGTCGGGTGCATGGACCCGTTTGCCAAAGTGGCGGGTCGGGGCATTCGGAAATTGCAGGAGGCCGGTATTGAGGTCACGGTCGGCGTGCTGGAGGCCGAGTGTCTGGCACTGAATCGTAGGTTCATTACTTTCCATACGCACCATCGTCCTTATATTACGTTGAAGTGGGCTGAATCGGCCGATGGCTTTATGGATAGCCAGCGCACGGACTACGAGAAAGAAAAACCTTACGCATTTTCCACGCCGTACACCCGGATGTTGGTACATCGTTGTCGGGCGGAGCATCAGGCTATTTTGGTCGGGCGGCAGACAGCTTTGGCCGACAATCCTTCGCTGAATTTACGAATGTGGCCGGGTAAATCTCCTTTACGCTTGGTGATAGACCGTAGAGGCGACCTTCCCGGGCATCTTGCTCTTTTTAACGATGGGGCGGAAACGCGTGTATATCTGGATGTTTTGTCCGTTCTTCCTCCGTATGGAAAACAGACGGGAGTGACTTGCGTACGCTTGGATTTCAGTCGGGATATTTTGCCGCAAATTCTGGATGATTTATACCGTTTGTCTGTCCAATCTCTTTTGGTGGAAGGAGGGCATAGGCTGCTGGAAAGTTTTATTTCGGCCGGACTTTGGGATGAAATCAGGGTGGAACAGTCCCCGGTATTTCTAAAAGAGGGCATCCCGTCTCCGTCATGGCCTCACGGACGGATACGGACTACAGAGGTGGAAGGCCATTTGCTGGTTCATATACTCTCGTCGCGAGGCAGTTCGGCTGTATAATCGTGTGGATGAACGCAAAAATACTTCGATTTATCGAAATTTTGCATAATTCAACGCTCTATGTTTCGTAAAAGTAAAAAATGTGCGTACTTTTGTACCTTGATAAATAATATTGTATTGATAGATTTATGAAAAAATCCATATTGTCATTGTCTTTAGCCGTGCTTTCCGTGTTATTGATATGCTCGTGTAAGGACGACGACGAGGTTGTGTTGAGTACCGATTGTTATATCAGCAGTTTCACGTTGGGGAATGTAAAGAGACAGATTACTACGGTAAACTCTGCCGGGCGGGATACCACTTATACCATTTCTTATAGTGCTTTGTACTTTCCTATGACGGTCAATCAGTTAGACGGGACGATAGCCAATAAAGATTCTCTTCCTGTCAACAGCGATGTGAAAGCCGTATTGGCTACTGTGGAATCTTCCGGAACCGTGGTGTACAAGAAGGTATCCGAGGGAGAGGACGCGTGGAAGGCTTATTCTACTTCGGACTCGATTGATTTTACGTCGCCTTTGACTTTCCGGGTATATTCGCCCGATTATTCGGCAAGCCGTGATTATACTTTGCAGGTAAATGTACACCAACAAGACGGAGAAGTGTTTTCCTGGGAAAAGGTAGCAGAACCGGCCGTATGGTCGGCTGCGGAAGCAGTAAAAACGGTGGTGTGGAAAGGACGCGTGTGGCTCTACAGTAAGGAAAACGGAAGCGTACGCGTGTTTACGACAGCTTTGTCGGACGGGAAAGATTGGACCGAGCAGCCGGTTTCGGGATGTGCAACGGCCGATGTGGTTACTTTGACGGAGTTTGGAGACGCATTGTATATGAGCGGGGTGGACAGAACGTTGATGCGTTCGGAAGACGGACTGAACTGGACTGCTTGTACGGCAGACCGCAGTGTACGTTTGTTGGTGGCCGACAGGACGCATCTTTATGCGCTTTCGGACGGGCGTATTTATCGTTCGGCCGATGGTGCGTTATGGCTTGAAGAAGCTTTGGACGAAACTCCGGCTTTCTTGCCGGTACAGGATTTTGCCACCGTCTCTTATACGCAAGAGAATGGCTTGGAGCGGACGTTATGGATTGGCAACCGCAGTATGGATGATTATCCTTCAGACGAGGCGGCTATGGTGTGGAGCCATAGTCTGACCGCAGGGCAGGAAACGGCTGTTTGGGCTTATTTCAATGCCGCGCCGGACAATCATTACGCTTGTCCCCGTTTGCAATCCCTGAATCTCATACGTTACGGTGAGGTGTTGTTGGCTTTGGGCGGTAAGTCACTGGACGGGACGGCCCATAAGGCTTTCGACAATATGTATGTGAGCCGGGATAACGGGGTGACTTGGAAAACCGACGGGGTTTACGTCCTGCCTGGCGATTTGGAAGGAAAAGATGTGTTGATGTCTGTCGCGGTGGATGCCGAATACCGTGTGTGGCTTGTCGCAGGCGGCGAGGTTTGGCGCGGACGGTTGAATCAGTTGGGATTTGAAGACCGTTGATTCAAACAGGCAGACTCAAATATAGATACAACGGGGATGAAGAAAGTTCTGGTAATACTGTTTCTCTTGTGGTTGGGTTTCCCTTGGGAGGGCAAGGCACAGGATGACGTTTACCGGATGGAATTGGGCGGCGGCGTAGGCGGATGCTTTTATTTGGGCGATGCCAACAGCAAGCCGTTTGCTCATTTGGGAGCCATGGGAAGTGTTGTGGCGCGCTACATCTTCAATCCTCGTATGGCGATAAAAGGGAATTTGGCTTTGGGGCATATATCGGGTGAGACGGGGAAAGACTTCTTTCCCGAGAATGCCGGAAGCGGTGATGCAGACGGAGGCAGGCCTGGCGTGGCGCATTTTAAGCGCAATGTGATAGATTTCGGTGCCCAGTTCGAATTTAACTTCTGGGGATACGGTATCGGGCGCGGTTACGAAGGATACAGTCGTATCACTCCTTATATGTTAATCGGAGCCGGACTGACATTGGCGCCCAAGCCGGTACAGACCGATGCGGGATTCAACATCCCGGTGGGAGTCGGAGTCAAGTTTAAGGTAAGGCCCCGGTTGAATATCGGGTTCGAATGGAGCATGCGTTTTACGACAACAGACCGTTTGGATGTATCCAATATGGATGGGGTGATACTTCACGATCCGTACGGTGTGAAGAGCGGTGGTTTTAAGAACAAGGACTGCTATTCGTTTACGATGTTGTCGGTCACTTATGATTTGTTCCCTAAGTGTGTAAATTGTAATAATATAAAATATGTCTTTTAACAACGAAATAGACGCTGCGCGTATTCCTCGCCATGTGGCCATTATTATGGATGGTAACGGGCGTTGGGCGAAAGCCAAAGGGTTGCCGCGCACGGCCGGACACCAGGAGGGGGTGGAAACCGTGAAAAAGATTACGGAGGAAGCCGTCAGATTAGGTGTCAAATACTTGACTTTATATACGTTCTCCACAGAAAACTGGAATCGTCCGGTACCCGAGATTGCGGCACTCATGGGGTTGATTCTCGACCATCTTGAAGATGAGATTTTCATGAAAAACAACGTCCGTTTCCGTGTGATTGGCGATATGTCCCGTATTCCGGAAGTCGTGCGGATGCGTTTGGAAGAATGTATGCAGCATACGGCCGCGAACGAGAAGATGACGATGGTCATCGCATTGAGCTATTCTTCTCGATGGGAATTGGCGCAGGCTATGCGGCAAATAGCCGAAGAGGTGCAGACAGGTGCCTTGTTGCCGTCCCAGATTACGGAAGAGACCATAGAAGCCCATCTGGTTACTCGTTTTATGCCGGATCCGGATTTGCTGATCCGTACAGGCGGCGAATACCGTATCAGCAATTACCTGTTATGGCAATGTGCCTATACGGAATTTTATTTCTGTGATACCTATTGGCCGGATTTTGATGAGAACGAGTTCCGCAAGGCTATTGCGGACTACCAATCGCGGGAACGCCGATTTGGCAAGACCAGTGAACAAGTCGCTATAAAATAAGCAACATCGACGTATGAAAACAGTAAAGAGCATCTGTCTTACATTATTAATATTGGGTACGGGTTTTCCATCCGTGCAGGCTCAAACGGAAGAAAAACAAGTAAAGCCAACCGTAGAATATTCCCGTATTCCCCGTTCCTATACTATCGGAGGAATTTCCGTGGAGGGAGCAAAGAACTATGATGATTATATGCTTATCGGGTTATCCGGACTTACGGTCGGCCAGAAAGTAAACATTCCCGGGGAGGAAATCACCGATGCCGTCAAGCGTTTCTGGCGTAACGGTTTGTTCTCGAATGTTTCGATAGAAGCGGATAGCGTGGTGGGCGATAAGGTCTACCTTTGCATTAAGCTGACACAGCGTCCGCGTGTATCGCAGATCAATTACAGCGGTGTGAAAAAGGGAGAGCGTGAAGATTTGGAAAACCGCATCGGTTTGTTGAAAGACAACCAGCTCACTCCGAACATGATAGACCGTGCGAAGTTCTTGATTAAAAAGTATTTCGATGAAAAGGGATACAAGAATGCCGAAATCGAGATTTTGCAGAGAGACGATGTGACCGCACCGGACAAGACCATTGTGGATATTCGTATCGACAAGAAAGAAAAGGTGAAGATACACTCCATTACGATTGAGGGAAACCATGCTTTGAGTACGAAGAAGATAAAAGGAACGATGTTCGTTCCGGGCGTTTTCAAGAAGACCAATGAAAAAGGACGTCCCGGCAGTTGGTTCCGTACGAAGAAATTTATAGAGGAGAAGTACAAGGAAGACAAGGAAAACTTGATTAAGAAGTATAACGAGTTGGGATATCGTGATGCCGTGATTCTGGAAGACAGTGTGACGCCTCATAATGAGAAGACGGTGGACGTGTACGTGAAGGTGGAAGAAGGTCAAAGGTATTATCTCCGCAATATAGAATGGGTGGGCAATACGATTTATCCCACGACAACGTTGAACAATTTGTTGCGGATGAAGAAAGGCGACGTGTATAACCAGACGAAACTGGAGGAACGTACGTCGACCGATGAAGATGCTGTGGGTAATCTTTATTATAATAACGGATATGTGTTCTATCGGTTGGATCCGGTGGAAGTGAATATCGACGGCGACTCGATTGATTTGGAACTCCGTATTACCGAGGGACCGCAGGCTACGATACGTCATATTGCCATCAACGGTAACGACCGTGTGTACGAGAGCGTGGTGCGTCGGGAATTGCGTACCAAACCCGGCGACTTGTTCAGCAAAGAGGCTTTGGAACGTTCTTATCGTGAAATCGCTTCGATGGGACACTTCGATCCGGAACAGATTGACCCGAAGGTCGTTCCTTCTCAGTCGGACGGTACGGTGGACATCAATTGGGGATTGGTGTCGAAGTCGAACGACCAAATCGAGTTCTCATTAGGTTACGGACAGACGGGTGTGATTGGAAAAATCGGTTTGAAGTTCTCGAATTTCTGTCTGGCCAACTTATTTACGAAGGGCGGTCTTCGTCGGGGAGTCCTGCCGCAGGGTAACGGAGAGACGTTTAGTATCAGCGGACAGACAAACGGACAGTACTACCAGTCGTATAGTGTCAACTACATGAACCCGTGGTTCGGAGGCAAGCGTCCTAACGCCTTGTCGTTCTCGGCTTTCTTCTCTAAGCAGACTGACGTGAGCGATAACTATTACAACTCCTCTTACTACAACAGCTACTATAATTATCTGTATGGTTATGGTACGAGCGGTTCCAATTATTACGAGAATTTCCTCGATCCGGATTCTTACGTGAAACTGTTTGGTGTGTCATTGGGATGGGGTAAGCGTTTGCGTTGGCCGGACGACTATTTCCAACTGTCGGCAGACCTCTCGTATCAGCGTTACATCCTGAGGGACTGGAACTATTTCCTTATTTCGAATGGTTCTTGCAACAATATAGCTTTAAATCTGGCTTTATCCCGTAATTCCACGGACAATCCGATTTATCCCCGTCGCGGTTCGGAGTTTACATTGTCCGTAGGATTGACGCCCCCGTATTCTTTGTTTGACAACAAGGACTACAAGAACTTGGCGAACAATTACCAAAGTGCAAGTTATCAGCGTGAGATGCAGGAGAAGTACAAATGGATTGAATATCACAAGTGGAAGTTCAAACTCCGTACTTATACGGCCTTGAGCAGTATGGTGAAGTGTCCGGTGTTGATGACACGCATAGAGTTCGGATTGTTGGGAGCTTACAATAAGTATAAGAAGTCACCGTTTGAGACCTATTATGTCGGGGGAGACGGAATGTCCGGTTACTCTACGACGTACGCTACCGAAACTATCGGTTTGCGCGGTTACGACAACGGTTCTTTGACTCCAAGCGGATATACGGGGTATGCCTACGACCGTTTCACGTTGGAGTTGCGCTATCCGCTCATGCTGCAAGGTTCAACGAACATCTATGCGTTGACTTTCATCGAAGGCGGTAATGCATGGTCGAGCGTGAAAGACTTCAATCCGTTCGACATGAAACGTTCAGCCGGGGTCGGTGTACGTATATTCTTGCCGATGGTAGGTTTGCTGGGAATCGACTGGGCATACGGTTTCGATGATGTCTTCGGTTCTAAACAATATGGCGGAAGTCAGTTCCATTTCATTTTGGGACAAGAGTTCTAATTTAAAAACAGAAGAAAGATGAAAAAGTTATTCACTTTATTGTGTTTGCTCATGATAATGGGCGCACAATCAATGGCGCAGAAGTTTGCGCTGGTCGATATGGAGTATATTTTGAAGAATATTCCGGCATACGAGCGTGCCAGCGAGCAGTTGAACCAGGTTTCCAAAAAATGGCAGGCCGAGGTGGACGCATTGACGGAAGAGGCGCAAACCTTATATAAGAACTATCAGAGTGAGGCCGTTTTCCTGAGCACGGAGCAGAAGACCAAGAAAGAAGAAGAGATCGTGGCTAAGGAAAAAGAGGCAGCCGAATTGAAGAAGAAATATTTCGGTCCGGAAGGTGAGCTGTTCAAGAAACGTGAAAGTCTGATGGCGCCCATTCAGGATGAGATATACAATGCCGTGAAAGACATCTCGGACAGTAAAGGATATTCTTTGATTTTGGACCGTGCGTCCGATACCGGTATCATTTTTGCATCTCCGAAGATAGATATAAGCAATGAAGTCCTGACGAAATTAGGATATTCCAACTAACATTCGTACATTTGCATGCAATATGAAAAATAATAATATAAAAAATAGAGATATAAGATGAAAAAAGTGATTTTAATGGCATTGTTGCTCGTACCGATGAGCATCTTTGCACAGAAGTTTGGCCATTTCGATTCAAGTGCCATTATCCAACTCATGCCGGAGTACACCACGGCTCAGACCGAAATCCAGCAGCTTCAGGCTCAGTATGAGAACGACCTGAAACGCATGCAGGACGAGCTGAAAAAGAAGTCGGAAGAGTATGAAAAAGAGAAAGCGAACCTGTTGGATAACGTAAGACAGCGTCGCGAAACGGAATTGCAAGATTTGTATAACCGTATCCAACAGAGCTATCAGGACAATCAAAAGTCTTTGCAGGAAACTTCACAGCAGAAGATGCAGGCTATTTCCGACAAGATGCTCGGCGTTATCAAGCAGATAGGAACAGAGGGCGGTTATGTCTATATCATGGACGTTTCAGCCGGTATTCCTTATATCAGCACGACGTTGAGTACGGATGTGACGGCAGACATCAAGCAAAAGTTGGGCTTGAAATAAGCGGAATATTCCCTGTTTTCATACAAAGGCTTCTCCGGCAGTACGAAATGCCAGCCGGAGGAGCCTTTTTATTTTCTATCGTGTTTTTCTGTTTTCCGATAAAAAAAGACTGTTTTTTATCGGTATGAACATAAAAATGAATAACTTTGTTACGGTTAATAATATACGGTTCATGATGCGAAAAATGAATAAGTTAGTCTTGTGTCTGTCTTTTTTGTTGTTGCCTTTCGCCGTCAAGGCGCAGACTACGCAGGGCAAATTCGGTTATCTGAGTTACAATGCCATATTTCAGGCTATGCCCGAATATGAGGTTTCCCGGCAAAAGCTGGCAGACTTGAAGTTTAAATATGATAAGGAAGCCCAGCGGAGTGAGGAAGAATTCCAGCGGAAGTTTGCAGAGTTCCTGCAAGGACAGAAAGAATTTCCGGAGAATATCTTGTTGAAACGTCAGCATGAACTGCAAGACCTGTTGACCAAGAGTATCCGTTTCAAGGAAGAGTCGCAGAAGTTGCTCGTGCAGGCGGAAAAGGATCTGCAGGCCGACATGCTTTACTTGTTGAACGAAGCCATACGTGCCGTAGGGGTAGAAAGAGGGTATGCCTATATTATCAATACGGACGGCAATACCTGTCCTTTTATCAATCCTGCGGTGGCCGACGATGTGACGAACTATGTGAAAGAAAAGCTTCAGTTGCCCATTAGTGTCGAGCCATGAAAGTTGCTTTAACTGAAAAGCCGGGGCCTATCGGAGTGTTCGACTCCGGTTACGGCGGACTGACCATCTTGCATGAGATTCGTCAGTTGATGCCGCAGTATGATTATCTTTATTTGGGAGATAATGCCCGCACACCCTACGGGACACGTTCGTTCGAGGTCGTGTATGAGTTTACGCGTGAAGCCGTGCAGAAACTCTTCGACTTGGGTTGTCATCTGGTGATATTGGCTTGCAATACGGCTTCGGCCAAAGCTTTGAAAACCATTCAGCAGAACGACCTTCCGCAAATGGAGGGGGAGACGCGTCGTGTGTTGGGCGTCATCCGTCCTACTGCGGAATGTATCGGGCAGATAACCCATAGCCGTCACGTAGGAATTTTAGCCACATCGGGTACCATCAGTTCCGGTTCCTATCCGCTGGAAATCCGGAAACTTTATCCCGACATTGTCGTGAGTGGGGAAGCCTGTCCCATGTGGGTGCCATTAGTGGAAAATTACGAATACGATTCACCCGGAGCCGATTATTTTGTGGAAAAGCGCATCGGCAACCTGCTCCGGAAAGACCCTGCGATAGATACCATTGTTTTGGGGTGTACGCATTATCCCTTGTTGCTGAACAAGATTCTGAAATACACTCCTCGTAATGTGCGTATCGTCCCCCAGGGAGAGTACGTGGCCTACAGCCTGAAAGATTACCTGCAACGTCATACGGAAATAGAAACGTTGTGTACGCAAAGCGGCACGTGCCGCTTCCTGACCACGGAAAGTCCTGACAAATTTATGGAGTCGGCTTCCATTTTCCTTCGTCAGCATGTGGAAGCCGAACGCGTGGTGTTGGAATAATGTTTTTTCGGTATTATGATTCCAACACTCTGTACCGGTTTCCATAATGTATATGTATTGATGGGATGCTCCACGAGTACGCAGATGAACCTGCGGCTTCCCGAAGGGGCGGAAAGCACTTTGCACGAGGACGTGCCGATGAAGGAGGTGATGTGCGGCAGGGGCCGGCTGTGCCGTCGGTACACCTTGCGCAGGTTGAGGTTTTTGGGTTTCCGGTAAGGTAGTACGACGGGTACCCGCTGTTTTGTCCGTATGTCGTTTTTCATTCCACCGTCTTATGGCGGTGCATGCAATCTTTTGAAGTCCATAGGCTTTGTGTTTTCTGTTATGTTTTCCACCTGCAAATATATGACATGAAAAAGCCTTTGTCAAGCCCTTCACCGTAACATATTGAAAACCAATACAACTGCAAATTCGTTAAAAACAGTTTCATGCGGACAGTCCGTTTTCCGGTGAAATCCCGGTGAAGGATTGTACGGTAGAAAGTTCACCTTAAAACGTTGGTATAGAAGAGGTCTGAAGGAAGCGAACCTTTTTGGGCGAGAAACAGTTTGTGGGAGGTAGAGTAGAGTGAACCCTTCCCATGGCTGTCCATGCTTTTTCCTGATTCGGTTTTCAGCATGGCAAAGCCCGTAAGACGGATGTCAGTATGTCCGAAAATCATTCTCAGGAGATTGAAGAATCGTTTGCAGCAGAACGGGAAATCGTTTGGCGCAGATTGTTTTGCCGTTTTTGTATGCTACAGGGACATTACTGAATATTCCTGCATCTTTTGATATAGTTGCCAGCAAGTGTAAAGTAGGGAAGACGGGTTCTGAGGCCAGAAATCGGTTATAAAAAAGCCCTGTAAGTGAATATCAAGCAGAAATGTCAAAAGTATAAAGTATACCTTGGTATTTTTGCCGATTTTGGTAAGATGGAAAGTACAGTTATGTAAATCCGTCAGTCGAGCAAATTCCCCTTTTATAATTTTTTCTGGGTACAGGTTCCAAATGCCCCAACCAGCCTTGTGCAAAATCCCTAAGGGTATATTTTACCAATCCTGTTTGGGGGCTGAAACATAGATATATTTTGATGTGATTTTATAAACCACGACAAAGTGATGCCCTTCCAATGTATTGTGCAAGGTAAGGGCATTTCATTTCTGAACTTCTAATATGACATGCTGAAGGCTTGACTTCTCAAGCCGAGCTTTTCAGCGGCTACCACATAATCATAGACCGAGATTCCTTCTTTTCTTATTCCTGTTAATTCACGTAAAAACTCCAGTTCATAGAAACTTCCGTAATATTTGCATATCATTTGCAGGCATGCCGGGCCGCAATCTTTGGATTCCAATTGACGGGTATGAGGAAAGTTCTTATGGAAAAACATGGGGTATTTTATTTATCAGATCTCGGTAATAGCAAAAGAAAAGTATATTGAATCAAGATCATATTCTCTTGGTTTTTTAAAGATACTCTGCTTCAAAAAAAGGCTTATTGCATACACATCCTTTGCCGAAAGTAAAACTAATATATTTTTAGATGATACTATTCTAACGCTTGTTACCGTTCCTATGCTATCTATTTTTACACTTATATAGAAAATAGTATGCTTGTTTTGGGCTTCATTCCTTAATCGGATTATGTTATCATCGGTTATATATTGTGAGATATTCTGCTTAATTTTTCTGATTTCGGTTATAACCAGACTGTCTTGTAGATATTTTCTTTCCTTATATTTTTCTACGGATAAGTTACCTGCCTTAGTGTCTTTTTCAAGAGTTCCCCATTCGGCAACATATGTACACGCACCATTTTTTGTTGATAGATTTTCCCATATTATGGTTTTGTCATTGTATTTCTCTTGCCTTATTAAACTGTCCTTTTTCTTTTTTAATCCTTTTTTTATAATAAACATGGCTTTGTCGAGTGTCATTCGTTGTTTTTGGTATATAATTTCTGTTTGTTTTCCCTTGTATTTCAATGGTACAGAATCAAGTAAAGCCGGACAAATTTCTTTCCCTTCTTTATTTATCACTCCCCAACGGCCTCCGTTTATCGTGTGGTACTCCCCTGATTTGTCTACAGGTACACTGCGTCCTCCTGTGTTAAAGAAGGCATGTCCGTTTTTAAATGGGGTAACAAAATCAAAATGTGGAGGAATGACTATATGTCCGGTTGTATCAGCAAACCCCATTTTGTTGTTATTCCCAATCATTCTAAAAACACCCTCTGAAAGGTAGTCCGGACCATTATCGTACTGGAAAACTTTAAATAGCTCTGTCCCTGAAGGAGAGATGGCTATAATATCTTTTTCCTTAGGTTTGCTGATGAAGCCTAATGTGCGATATGGAATGTGGCACATGTATTTTCCATAAGGGATTATTGTATCTCCCAAATTGTTTTCATAACCGTAGGTGTCATCATATTCACGATATATTAAGTGAAGTTCCAATGCCTCTTGCGCTGCAATATTGAATGCCGCAAACCAAATTATAATAATATATAGCTGTTTCATTTTATTTCCCAGAATCTAATTGTATCACATCTGTCATAAGTGGGTTCTTCTTCCAAACCGTATCCGTCACCACCCAACAACTTACGGGCACTTAATTCACTGATTGCAGGAATGGACAATTTTAATATTTCCAATTTCTTTTCCATGATGTTAGATTTATAGTTACTAATTTAATCTATCACGTTACAAACGTAAATAAAATCATACTAGGCTCAAAATAAAAATAAGAAAAAAGTATGAGAAGTATCGTAAAACATATTTTTCGTTCCTATAGACAATTGTTGTCTAACAATCTCGATATATTATAAATTATTCCGAACTTCTCATGAGGGTTTAATAGTAAAACTCCTAATGAGTGAATGAATAAATAGTAATACAAGGAGAGCCCTTCTGTTGGAAAGGATTGGAAATCAGAGCTTTTTTCTTTGCTTTTATTTAAAACCTTTTTGAGGTTTATACATGTGTCTTTTAATATATTGTCTAATTCAGGATAAAGGACCTCTTTTTGTCCCACAAGCGATAATAATTCTTCTTTCTGCTCATTGTATTTTTTATCCATGCAGGTCAAAAGTTTGCGTTTGCGTGCCAAAAGTTGGCGAGTGTTATATATGCCGTTGGTGTCTAACACTTCGGGCATTAAACGACTCTGGGTATCTACCAAAAACGTCCTCATGTCCTTTTTAGGCACAACATCGTGGAGATAATAATATGCAAAACGGTAGGCCAACAATAACCGGTAGCTTCCGGTTTCCCTTCTCCAATACCTCATAGCCAAATTGGACAACATGGACATCACGTCTGCCAATTCATCGTACAGCAGTTGGCCACCCAAATACAGTCCTTCATAAAAGCAGCTTGGGTAGGGGTATGAAGTTCCATGCCCAAAAGAAGTGAATTCCAAATCCTCCGTCGTGGTTTTCAATACCGTTGTTTGTCGGTTTGAAAGTTCGGAAAGCAATACTACATCAATGTCTGAATCAGCTCGTGTTTCTCCTACGGCATAACTCCCCGTAAGCATAATTCCTTTAATTATGGAATGGGGATAGAAGTGGTATGTGGCTGCTATGATTCTTTCTGTGAAAAGAGAATTGAGCCTTTTCATGGTAAGAATCAGTCGAGCAACCTTTTGCTCAGGTATCTTACGGGATACCATAATGCACCATAGCTGACCAGCAATACGGTAAAGAATACGATGACGACATCCCAAGGGTGAACGCTGACAGGGTAGGCATCTACGACGAAACTTCCGGAAGAATTGCCTAAAGTGATAAGTCCGTAGGTTTGTTGCAGATAGCATAAGGTAATCCCGACGATGATGCCGATTAAAGCTCCGAAGCCGGATATCATGCGCCCTTCAAATAGAAAGATACGGATAATCTGGTTGTCTTTGGCCCCTAAATTGCGCAGGGTACGCACGTCTTCTTTCTTGTCTATAATCAGCATGGAGATGGAACCGATGATGTTGAAGCTGGCTACTAAAAGAATAAACGTAAGAAACAGGTAAGCGATGAGCTTTTCCACTTCCATGATGCGGAACACGTCTTCCTGCTGTTCGTAGCGGTCTTTTACCGTAAATCCGTTACCTAATATTTTTTGGATATCGGCTTGTGCCTGACGGATGTCCACACCATCTTGCAGTTGCAATTCTATGGCGGAAACACGTCCCTGTTGCCCGAACAAATCCTGGGCAAAACGTAGGGAGGTAAGGATGTAACCGGCATCGTATTTGGCCTGTTTCACGGCAAAAACCACACCGGGTGAGTATAATTCGCTTTGTGTGAAGCTTTCTGTAGGATTGGACAGGTTCACCCGCTCTCCCTTTTGGGGGGCGTAAACCCTTAAGGGAGTGTCGAAACTGGCTCCCAGTCCTAATTGCGCAGCCAGTTGTATGCCCAACACTCCGAATTCCAGAACATCTGCATGTAAAGTAAACGTACCGTCTCCATAAAGCAGTTTGTTCAGGTCTGCCATTTGGGCGAAGTTGTCGTCTACTCCTTTGATGGTTACCATGGCTTGGTGTTCACCGCAAATGACAAGTGCATGGTCTTCCAACGTTTCCGTGTAGATTTTGATTCCCGGATAGGCTTTTAGGGCTGTGAGTTTCGGGTCGTCTGCGGCCATGGTCTTCCCTTGGGATGGCGTGACCTTTAGCTGTGGGTCGATGGCTGTGAAAAATGAAGCGACAAGGTCTTGGAATCCGTTGAATACGGACATCGTACAGACTAATGCCATGGTAGCCAGAGCTACACCGCATACTGAAATCGCAGAAATGATATTGATGGCATGGTGCGATTTCTTGGAAAACAGGTATCGTCGTGCGATGTAGAACGGGAAGTTCATTCTTTCAGTAGCTTGTCGATGTTTTCGATATAGTCCAAAGAGTCATCTACGAAGAATTTCAATTCGGGGATGATGCGTAACTGATGGCGTACCCGTGTCCCCAGTTCGTAACGGATGGCTTTCATGTTGCCATTTATATTTTTCACGATTTCTTCGCTTTGCTGGCTCGGAAATATGCTCAGGTACACGCGGCAGATGCTGAGGTCCGGGCTGATGCGGCAGGCACTTACCGAAACCAATACTCCTTTCATCGCCTTGGTTTGCAGCATGAAAATCTCGCTGAGTTCCTTTTGTATCAGTCGGGAGATTTTGTTTTGTCTGGTTGTTTCCATATTCTTTATTTTATTTTTTGCGGATGAGGGTCAGCCCGTCACGTAACGGTAGGATGACTTTCTCCACACGTGAGTCTGCGGCTATTCGGTTATTGAAATCCATGATACCCCGCGTTTGTGCGTCCTTATGGGGCGGAGGCTCTAATACATGACCGTCCCACAAGGTATTGTCGGCCAAGATATAGCCGCCCGGTTCGAGGCGGGGGAGAATCATTTCGTAGTAGTCCGTGTAGCGTCTCTTGTCACCGTCCACGAAAGCCATGTCGAACGTGAGTTCCATTTCCGGAACCCTTTTCAGAGCATCGCCGATGATGAATTCTATTTGCGAGGCGTATGGTGAGTTCTCTATCCATGGTCGGGTGAAATCCTCCTGTTCGTCATTGATTTCAAAGGTGTATAGGCGACCGTCCGGTTCAAGGCCTTCTGCCATGCAAAGGGCTGAATAGCCGCTGTAAGTTCCGATTTCCAGAATACGCCGGGGACGTATCATGCGGACCAACATTTTGAGCAGACGTCCTTGCAAATGTCCGGAAGCCATGCGGGGACGTAGCAGTTTTACATGCGTGTCCCGATACAAGGCTTTCAGATATTCGCTTTCCTCGTCGATATGTTCGAGGATATATTGGTCCAACCGGTCCGTTTCCTGCATATTCGGTAGATATTAGAGATAGCGTGTCCGGTTGGGCAGTACGTATTCCATGGCGTGTTTCAACACGTCTCCCACAACGTTGATTTCGAGGAATGAAGTTTGAGTTCCTTTTTTACCGCCACTCAGGTAGGCCACCATTTCGTTTTCCGAAAGGACACCGTCGTCGAGCAATTTTTGAAGGGCTGCAAAATAATACGCTTGTCCGTTGGCTTTCTCCGGCATGAAGATAGCTTCCACCCCGTAGGAAAGTGCGAGATGGCGCATGGTCTTTTCTTTGTAGCATACGGCCAGGACGGGGTATTTTCCACGGTAGGCCGCGAGGGAACGCGCCGTAAGGCCGCTGAAACTATCTGTAATAATAGCCCGGATAGGCATCAGATTACTGGCACGTACGGCCGATTTTGCCAAAAATGAAGGGACGTCGGTTTTTTCCGGTGTCAGCGGAATCTGGATGTCGTTTTCTTCGAGTTTGTCTTTTTCAGCCTGTGCCGCGATGGTAGCCATAGTGCGCACGGCCTCTACCGGATACTTGCCGTAAGCCGTCTCGCCGCTCAGCATCAGGGCATCTGTACGGTAGTAGATGGCATTGGCGATGTCTGTGACTTCCGCCCGTGTCGGACGTGGATTGTTGATCATCGTGTGCAACATTTGTGTGGCTACGATAACCGGCTTTTTGGCTAAGATGCATTTTTTGATTAAGATACGTTGTATGCCCGGGATACGTTCCTGGGGTACTTCGATGCCCAAATCTCCGCGAGCTACCATGATGCCGTCCGCCACTTCCAGAATTTCATCAATATTATCCACGCCTTCCTGGTTCTCGATTTTTGCGATAATCTTGATGTCGCTGCCGTATGCATTCAGAATCTCACGGATGTCCAATACGTCCTGTTTGTTACGAACGAAAGAGTGGGCGATGAAGTCTATGTCTTTTTCGATGGCGTAAAGGATGTTGTTGCGGTCTTTTTCCGTCAGAGACGGCAAATTGATACGCACGCCCGGTACGTTCACGCTTTTACGGCTGGCCAGTGTCGCATCGTTGCATACTTCGCAATACAAAGCTTCTTCATCCTTATCCGTTACTTTCAGTTCAAGGTCTCCATCGTCTATCAAGATTTTGGCACCTACGGATAAGTCGTTTACGAAGTTCGGATAAGTGACATAAATACAACCGCGTACGGTCTCTTTTTCCGGATTACCGATAATTTTGACCTGGTCGCCGGTTTTATATTCGGTAGTATCTTCGGCATTTTTGGTGGTTCTCACTTCCGGTCCTTTCGTATCCATCAATATACCGATACGATTGGATACTTCGCGTACGTTGGCTATTAGTTGCTCGAAACCTTCCCGGCTGGCATGTGCAGTATTCATACGTACTACATTCATGCCGGCATTGAAAAGGTCGCGGATAAAGTCCACATCGCAGCGCAAGTCTGATATGGAAGCGACTATCTTCGTCTTTTTCAACATCATAATCTTTATACCTTATTTAAATTTAATACCTATTATTTCTACTTTATTGAGTCTTTCCGACAGTGCAACAGTGCTTCGACTGCCAGTCTGTAAGAATCGAGACCAAAGCCGCAAATAACACCTAAGCAAGCACATGAAATCATGGATTTGTGGCGAAACTCTTCCCGTTTGTGCACGTTACTGATGTGTACTTCCACGACCGGAGCCGTAACCGCCCTGATTGCATCTTGCAGGGCTATGGATGTATGGGTGTAGGCACCGGCATTCAGAATAATACCTGTATCTTCAAATCCTACCTCATGAATTTTGTCAATCATCTCCCCTTCGATGTTGCTTTGGTAGTAGTCGATTTCCAAATCGGGATAGGCCGTACGCAGCTTCTCTAAATAACTTTCAAAGGATTCTGCACCGTATATGCCGGGCTCTCGTTTGCCCAGTAAGTTGATATTTGGCCCGTTTATGATTTGTATTCTCATCTTTTTCTATAATTTTGTAGAAAACGTGCCGCAAAAATACAAAAAAAGAATGGAATACAGCGAAAAAACGCCTTATAATAGAGGTGGAGAGGTCTCGAAAGCATTATTACGAAGGTATTATCAGTATTTGAAGTTGGAAAGAGGGCTTTCAGGAAATACATTGGAGGCTTATACCGAAGATTTAAGAAAACTTTTAGGCTTTCTTTGGGAAGGAGGATTGGATTTCAGGACTGTCTCGGTGGACGATTTACATCAGTTTATGGCAGAGTTGGCAGATGTCGGTATCGGGCCTCGTTCCATGGCACGTATTTTGTCTGGAATCCGTTCATTTTATCGTTTCCTATACGTGGAGAAAGAAATCGTACAAGACCCAACGGAGTTGCTTGAATCTCCGAAAATCGGACGTCATTTGCCGGAAGTTCTGACGGTGGCGGAAATAGATGCCATGATAGCGGGTATAGATTTGAGCCAACCGGAGGGACAACGGAACCGGGCCATTCTGGAGATGCTTTACAGTTGTGGCTTGCGGGTAAGTGAGTTATGCGGGCTTCGGATTTCCGATTTGTTTTTGGAAGAGGGCTTTATCAGAGTGAAAGGCAAAGGGGGGAAAGAACGTTTGGTTCCCATTTCCGGTCGTGCCGTACGCGAATTGGAGAATTGGTTCCTTTGTAGGAATCTTATTCATATCAAACCGGGAAATGAAGATTTTGTTTTTTTAAGTCTGAGGCGGGGGGCTTCCTTGTCGCGGATTACCATTTTTTATTGGGTCAAAGAATTGGCAGTCGCGGCCGGGATTCAAAAAAAGATAAGTCCCCATACGTTCCGTCATTCTTTTGCTACTCATTTGTTGGAGGGAGGGGCAAATTTGAGGGCTATACAGGCGATGTTGGGGCATGAAAGTATTTCCACGACAGAAATTTATACCCATATCGACAGAAGCCGTTTGCGGCGGGAAATCATGGAACATCATCCACGGAATATTCGTGACGATTCTTCAAAATAAAGGCGGAAGAGGGTTGAATATGGTATAATACGCGTTTTTTTTGCAATATTTTAAAGTTAAAAATAACACGGTCTATTAAAGATTTGTATCTTTGCAGCCGGAACTATTAATTAAAACAGTGTTAGTATGCGTAAAAATTATTATTTAGTCATGTCGTTGGCTGCCGTTGCGGCTCTTTCGTCATGCAAGAAGTTAGGCGAACTTTCTGCCGACAACTTTACGGTGACTCCGACCCCGTTGGAGGCGATTGCCGGCCAGGTGCCTGCCACTATTGACGGTAAATTTCCCGAGAAGTATATGAAGAAGAAAGCCGTGGTGACGGTGACTCCGGTATTGAAGTACGAAGGCGGCGAGGCTAAGGGACAGAGTGCTACGTTCCAGGGCGAAAAAGTGCAAGGTAACGACCAGACTATCGCTTACAAGGCAGGTGGCACTTATACGATGAAGTCTATATTTGACTTTGTTCCGGCTATGCAGCAGTCCGATCTTTACCTGCAATTCGATGCAAAGGTAGGTAAGAAGACGGTATCTGTGCCCGAAGTGAAGGTAGGCTATGGCGTGATTGCGACTTCTCAACTGTTGCAAAACACTTTGGCTTCCGTACGTCCGTCGTTGGCTGCGGATGCTTACCAGCGTATCATCAAGGAAAAGCAAGAGGCTAACATCAAGTTCTTGATCCAGCAGGCCAAGTTGCGCGATTCTGAGTTGAACTCCGAAAATATGAAGGAATTCATCGCAATGATGAAGCAAATCAACGACGAGAAAGAGACAAAGGCTTTGAAGAACATCGAAGTGTCTGCATACGCATCTCCCGATGGTGCGCTTGACCTGAACACTCGTTTGGCTGAACAGCGCCAGGACAATTCAGAAGGTTATTTGCAGAAGCAATTGAAGGCCAATGATATGACTGCCGAAGTGGATACGAAGTATACTGCTGAGGACTGGGACGGTTTCCAGGAATTGGTTTCACAGAGCAACATTCAGGACAAGGAAGTTATCTTGCGCGTGCTCTCTATGTATAAGGATCCCGAAGAACGCGAAGCTCAGATCAAGAATATGTCTGCCGTATTCAAGGAATTGGCCGAGACAATTCTTCCCGAATTGCGTCGTGCACGTTTGACGATGAACTATGAAATCATCGGCCGTAGCGATGAGCAGATCGTTGCACAATTCGGCAGCGATGCTTCTAAGTTGAGTGTAGAGGAATTGCTTTATGGTGCAAACTTGACTTCTGTGTCCAACAAGGAAGCTTGGTATCAGAAGACTTCACAGCTTTATCCCAACGATTATCGTGCATACAATAACCTCGGTATGCTGGCATATCAAAAAGGTGATTTGAGTGCTGCTGAAAACTATTTCAATAAGGCTAAGTCTTTGAAGGGCAATGCCGGTGAAGTAAACGCCAACCTTGCTTTAGTTGCTTTGAACAAAGGTAACGTGAAAGATGCAGAAGCATACATGGGTAAGGCTTCGGGTGCTGATGGTTTCAACGAAGCTAATGCGGCTTTGAATATTGCCAAGGGTTCTTATCAGCAGGCTGCCAGTGCGGCTAACGGTGTGAAGAGCAACACGGCAGCTTTGGCTCAGATTCTGAACAAGGACTATGCTGCTGCCAAGTCTACTTTGAACGGTGTGGCTAATAAGGATGCTTATACTTCATATCTGTTGGCTATTGTAGCTGCCCGTACAAATGACGCAGCCGGTGTGAACACGAATTTGAAGGATGCTGTCAGCAAGGATTCTTCTTTGAAGAGCCGTGCAGCCAAAGATCTTGAATTTGCAGAATACAAATCATCAGTTGAAAGTTTGTAATCGACGAATTTTTTAAATGAAGAGATTTATTCTCTATACATTGATCGCATTCACCCTGCTCAGTTGTGGAGGATCCGAAGGCCGGTTTCGGTTGAAAGGAGAATTCGAACACCTGCGGCAGGGTGAATTCTATATATATAGTAATGATGGAGGTACGGCCGGATTCGATACCATCAAGATTGAGGACGGAAAGTTCGACTACGAAACGGACTTGAGAGACCATGCCATTTATTATCTTTTATACCCCAACTTGTCCGAACAGGTTATTTTCGGCGCCTCGGGCGACGTAATTACGATTAAGGGAGATGCCCGTAACTTGAAAAGTGTGGAAGTAAAGGGGAGTCAGCCGAATGAGGAACTGACAGCTTTTCGTTTGGAAAATAAAGACAAGGGGCTTTCCAGCACAAGAGAGGCCGCTGCTGCTTTCATCGCGCAGTCACCCTCATCGCCTGTAAGTGTTTTTTTATTTAAGGAGTATTTTTTGTCCTATGACGATGTTTCGCAAGGGGACGTAAAAAAACACTATCGTGCATTGTGCAAGGCTCAGCCCGACAATTTGCAACTGTTAAGTTGGCAGTCCGATGTAGAAAACCGAGGTCGGCTTTTGAAAAAGGGCAGTTCGTTACCCGAATTTAGTTTTACGTTGGAAGATGGCAGGAAGGTACAGGCTTCCGATTACCGGGGGAAGCCTCTTTTGGTTCATTTTTGGGCTTCGTGGGAAGGTCGGAGCAGAGCCGAAACGTTTCGTGTCAGACGGATGTTGAAAGGGAACCAGGGTAAAATAGAGGCCGTCAGTATCTCGTTGGATGTAAATGACGCGGCTCGTAAGGGAATAGAACGTATGGACAGTGTATCGTGGACGAGCTATTGTGACTTTCAGTCGTGGAACAGTCCTTTGGTCAAACAATTCGGTATCCGTTCCATTCCTTTTTACCTGTTGGCCGGAGCGGACGGCAAGGTTCTTGCTGCCGGTGCTTCCTACGAGAAGGATATAGAGCCGGAAATCAAGAAACTTTTTGAACCGCGATAAACAGGTCGTCATGTTGGTAAAGGTTTATGGTGCATCGGTCCGGGGGCTTTCTGCCATACCCGTTACCATTGAAGTGAATGCTTCAAGGGGCATCAAGTTCTTTTTGGTCGGCTTGCCGGACAATGCGGTAAAAGAGAGCCACGAGCGTATTGTGGCGGCAGTAGAAAACAGCGGATACCGTTTCCCCTCGAAACAGTTTGTGGTCAATATGGCTCCTGCGGATATCCGTAAGGAGGGAGCGGGATATGACTTGCCGTTGGCTGTCGGTATCTTGGCGACGGACGAAAAGGTGAGGCCTGACAAGTTGTCCCGTACGATGATGCTCGGCGAGTTGAGTTTGGACGGGAGTTTGCAACCGGTGAAAGGGGCTTTGCCTATAGCCATCAAGGCTCGTGAAATGGGCTTCGAGCATTTGATTGTGCCCAGGCAGAACGTCCGTGAGGCAGCCGTGGTCAACCGGCTTAAAGTATATGGAGCGAGCCATATCGGCGAAGTGGTTCGTTTTTTGAATGATGAAGGGGGTTTGATGCCTACCGAAATAGATACGCGGGCTGAGTTTTATGCCCAACAGACAGAGTTTGATTTTGACTTTGCGGATGTGAAAGGCCAGGAGCATGTGAAACGGGCGCTTGAGGTCGCGGCGGCCGGCGGGCATAATGTCATTATGATAGGGCCTCCGGGGAGCGGAAAGTCCATGATGGCAAAGCGCTTGCCTTCCATCTTGCCTCCTCTGTCTTTGGCCGAGAGCTTGGAAACGACCCAGATTCATTCTGTGGCGGGCAAATTGGCGCGGGAAAGCTCGCTCATCGCCCGGCGTCCGTTTCGTGCACCACACCACACGATTTCGCAGATAGCTTTGGTCGGGGGGGGGGCCAACCCACAGCCCGGAGAAGTAAGTCTGGCACATAATGGTGTGCTGTTTTGTGATGAGTTACCGGAGTTTTCCAGATCGGTGCTTGAAGTGTTGCGTCAGCCGCTGGAAGACCGGCAGATTAATATATCCCGTGCTAAATACAGTGTGACTTATCCATGCTCGTTTATGTTCGTGGCCTCCATGAATCCTTGTCCTTGTGGTTATTACAACCATCCCACGAAGGCCTGCGTATGTACTCCGGGGCAGATCCACCGTTATTTGCATAAGATTTCGGGACCGTTGCTTGACCGTATCGACCTGCAAATCGAAATCACCCCATTGTCTTTTGACGAATTGTCGCGTCAGGCTCCGGGGGAGAGCAGTGCCACCATCCGTGAGCGGGTAGTTCGTGCCCGCCGTATTCAGGAGCAGCGTTATGCGGAGCAGGAAGGGGTGCATTGCAATGCACAAATGACTTCTAAGCTGTTGCGTGAATACGCTTCTTTGGACGATGTCGGTACGGAAATGTTACGTGCCGCCATGTCGCGGCTCCAACTTTCGGCACGTGCTTACGACCGTATCTTGCGTGTGGCCCGTACGATTGCCGATCTGGAGGGGCAGGAGGACATCGGGCCGGCTCATATAGCTGAAGCCATCGGTTACCGGAATCTGGACCGCGCCGGTTGGGGGGAATGATAAAAACACATCTTTACAGAAAATCTTGAATCTGTAATATTTTATATGATAGCTCCTTGTCGCACATCCTGAAAGATGAAGGATGATTATACAAACTGTTTGAGAGAAGTATGCCAGACATAATTTCGTTCGATGGCAAGCAGAGATGAATAGCTTTCCCTCTTAATACAAAGGGATTGTGGTTTTCTGTTGCTGGTTTATTTTTAGAAAAAAATATTTGTATATAAAAAACAAAAACAGCATTAAATATATTGTCTTTTGTTTGTTTTTCTCTGAAATTTGTGTAGCACACATTTAATAAGCCGTCTTTATGTTTCTATCGCCGGTGCGGATCTCGGTTGGGGTGCGTACGGGGATGCAGTAGGGTTCAGCGTACGTTGTGCGCAAGAATTTGGTGATGGCAGCTTTTCCCGTTTTGTACGGAAAAGGTCGCCCTTTCGTGTTTTAGGCGAGATACGTAAAATCTTATTTAATCGATATCTTATGATAAGAAGATTATTGTTATTTTTTGTCTGTAGGTAGGTAAATCGTTCTCATCAGAATGAAAAATCATTCTCATCAGAACTTTTTTTCATTCTGCGTCGAAAAATAATCCGGAAAAAAGACTATGAAAAACCGTCTTTTACACTGTTGAATATATGGATGAGATAAGGAATGGTAACGTGGGCTTAAATCAGTCAGACAGTTTTTATAAGAAGGTAAAAGGTATTTTGAATGTATAGAAAATAAGGAACTTCTAAAAATAATGTTCATCATTTACTTTCAAAGGGATTCTATACCTTATATATAAAGTATTTGATAGGGTTATATTAAGATAGTATTTCTGTTAATTTTTAAAATTATTTGCATGGTATTTATAAAATCTTTATATTTGCATCGTAAGATTAAATCTTTTTGGTTTCCCAAAAAGGAGAGGGATGTATTTTTAAGTAGAATTTATGAAGAATGTATTAAGTCTGACACCAGGGAGTATTTCCATTATTTCTGACAAGAGAGAGCTTGCCGGAATGGGGGAAATACGTATGGAAGAGAAACGGCATTCTTTTTTCGTAAAAAATACAAATTTGTTTGTAGGAGTGGATTTTATTTATAAACACACACACACACACACACACACACACACGTTCTAAGGAGTCTTTATACTTATATATATGCAAATCAGGAATCTGGTTTGTATACCGACACTGTGAGGTATCTTGCGTATTCCATGCGTGGGAAGATTGATTGTGGCTGTTTTTCTTTGCTTTCGGGCAGGGGGGAGCAGCCTTTTGGTGTTTCAAACGGAGTATTATCTTATTCAATTGATGTATTATGATAAGAAGATTATTGATGTTCACAATTTTAGTTGGAGGGTTGTCGTGGGCGGCCGTTGCGCAAAACGTGGCGCTCAAGACCAATCTGTTGTATTGGTCTACTGTGACACCCAACCTCGGTCTTGAGGCCTCGATAGCCCGGAAGCATACGGTGCAGTTGTTTTACGGGCTCAACCCGTGGGAGCCTTCCGGAGGGAAAAGTCTGAAGCATTGGGTGGTTCAGCCCGAATACCGTTATTGGTTTTGTGAGGCTTTCAACGGGTGGTTTCTCGGTGTGCATCTGATGGGCGGCGAGTTTAACGTCGGCGAGGTGGACCTGCCGTTCGGGCTGTTCGATGATTTGTCAACCCATCGTTACGAAGGCTGGTATGCGGGCGGTGGTGTCACGGCCGGTTACCAGTGGCCCTTGTCCAGGCATTGGAACCTGGAGGCTTCGCTCGGTGTGGGGTATGACTACATCCGGTACGACAAGTTCAAGTGCGGCGAGTGCGGCGAGAAGCTCAAGTCTTCCCATGCCAATTATTTCGGCCCTACCAAGTTGGCGATAAGTGTGCTTTATGTGTTCTGATATTAAATTATGGCGTATGAAAAACTTTAGATTTCTATTATATATATGTATGGCCGGTATGGCAATCCCTTCCGGCGCGCAGGACGGGGCCATACGCATGGCGGGAAATGCGGTGGGCTTGGAAAACCTGAAGGTGGAGAGGTCCGGGAGTAATTTGGTCGTGGATATGGATTTGAGGCTGGACGACCTGAAGTTGCCTTCCAATATCCGCTTCGTATTCACTCCTTTGGTCAAGGGGAGTGGCAATGTCCGGCAGATGTCTCCCGTGGTGGTGAACGGGCGTCGCCAGCAAATATCCTACGAGCGGTTTGCCCGCAAGGACTTTGCCGGAAGCCCGGTGGTGGTACGCCGCAGGAACGGCAAGGAACAGACGGTACATTACACCGGTGTGTTGCCTTACGAAAGCTGGATGGAGAACGCCAACGTCGTGTTGGCCGAGGACCTTTGCGGTTGTGGGGATTTGTTGGACCAGAATACGGCTGTGTTGCAGCGGTTGCGCAACTACCGCACGGCTTACATCCGCCCGCAGGCTGAAGCGCGGAAAGAACGGCATGAGGAAGGCAGGGCTTATTTGGATTTCCCTGTCAACAAAACGACCCTTTATCCGGACTACCGCAACAATCCGCAGGAATTGGAGAAGATACTCCGTACCATCAACGTGGTGAGGGAAGACCGGAACACTACCATCACGCACATCAGCATACACGGGTATGCTTCGCCCGAAGACACGTATGAGCACAACAGTTATCTGGCCGAGAACCGCGCCCTGATGCTGAAGGATTATGTGTGCAGGTTGCTGGAACTGGACGAAAAACTGTTCAAGGTGGAGTACACTCCCGAGGATTGGGACGGCTTGCGGCGTTACGTGAAAGACAGCAACCTGGGGCATAAGCAGGAAATCCTGGAATGGATAGACCGCGACATGGATCCCGACGCCAAGGAATGGGCCATCAAGTCGAGGTATCCCGATGACTACCGGATGATGTTGCAGGCCTGGTATCCGGCTTTGCGCCATTCCGACTATGTCGTGACCTACCATGTACGCCCCTTCTCAGTGGAAGAGGCCAAGGCCCTGCTTTACACCAAGCCGCAGCAGCTTTCGTTGGAAGAGATGTTCCTGGTGGCGCAGACCTACGAGCCGGGCAGCAAGGAGTTCAACGAAGTGTTCGAAATTGCCGTGCGCATGTTCCCGGACGACCCGACGGCCAATCTTAATGTGGCCTGTGCGATGATAGAGTCGGGGCTGTACGACCGTGCGGAAGTCTATCTGGCCAAAGCCGGCAACTTGCCCGAAGTAGTGCATGCCCGTGGGGTGATGGCTGCCAGGCAAGGACGTGAGGACGAAGCGCGCCGCCTGTTCGGGCAGGCGGGCCAGGCCGGAGTGAAGGAGGCGACGGAGAACCTGAGGCTGATGGATATGGAGTGACTTTTGAAGATGTAAACCTTATTATATCACTTATTTATTAACCAATTTATTTTTTATGAAGAAAAAGTATTTGTTTCCCTTAGCGATGGCAGGGCTGTTGCTGGGTGCTTGTTCAAATGACGACATTTCGGAAAGTCCGAATGGCGGTGGCACAACGACATCGCCTGATGAAGGGTTTGTTGCGGTGAGTATCAATCTCCCGATGGTGTCCGGAGCATCGTTCCGTGCTCAGAACGATCAGTTCGCAGACGGTATGGATAGTGAATATGAAGTGAAAGACGCTGCTTTCCTCGTGTTTGAGAAAGGTGATGCTGAAGAGGAGAGTCAGGCTGTTTTATTGAAGGCGTACGACATCTCTGATCTGAAGCCGTGGGAACCGCAAGGTGGAAATGTGACCACGTATGCCAACATGGTTCAGGAAGTGCCGGCCTTGACCGACATAAAGGATAAGCGTTATGCCTTGGTGGTGCTGAACAAAAACGGACGTTTTACGATTAATGCCGATGGTTCGGTAGAATTCGGAGATACGCAACAAAAAGCAATGACTTTCGGAGATTTTTTGACTGCCAGCGCGATGAACGTGGCTGACATGACGGGTGACGGCTTCTACATGGCAAATGCTCCTATCAGTTCTGATGCGGCAGGAACGAAGGTTACCACGTTGGTGCCCATTGAGGACAAAATCAAACCGACGAAAGCAGAAGCGGAAAAAGTGGAGGCTGCTGATATTTACGTGGAACGCGGTATGGCTAAGGTTACTTTGGCCGAACCTCGTGGAGAAATGGATGTCACGGGGGAATCGTATCAGGGCGACAAGGTGACGATGACAGCTTGGGCTTTGGACGTGACGAACAAGACCTCAAAACTGGTACGTGACGTGACCGGTATCGATACATGGAAAGGTTATAAGGGAACTGGCGGTCAAACGCGTTTCATCGGAACTGTTGCTGATCCCTATCGTGTATATTGGGGAGTAGACGGAAATTATGCTTGGTCTGTTACCGGTTCGGTGAAAGGTGGTCAGGAGTTGACAGACGCTCAGTTGACGGAAGTGAAAGAGAAGTTCAACGTGTTGGAAGATAATGCGGGAGTGACATTCACTCAGTTCGGCCCGGAAGCTCCTCAATATTGCTTGGAGAACACGTTCGATACCGACAATCAAGCTGAATATGCCACGACCCGCGTGATATTCAAAGCCAAGTATGTACCCGAAAATGCAGACGAAAACGGCACGTTCTACCAGTTGGGTACGACTGCTTCCATCTACAATACGGAAACGTTGAAGGAGAAAGTATTAGAATCCATGAGTGAAGCTGAGCGTCGGGAGTTGGGTATTTTTGATGAAACGGACAATGCGGTGACGGTAACTCTGCCTACAGCGGAAGAAGGTAAAGCCGGTGGTAAATATACTATGGCCGAAGGTGGAAAGATAACCTATACAAAATATGAGCGTCGCAAAGCTGCAACAGAACCATGGGAGGTTGTTACTAAAGAAACTTATGAGGATGCAGCAGATGACGGTAACAGAAAGAAGACACCAAACGTGCCGGTCGCAAGTGACTATCTGAAATCTATCGACAGACGTATGGGCACCATCAAGTACTTCAAGGCCGGTGAAAGCTACTACAAGGCGTTGATCAAACATTTCGGTGACGATTTGACTCCGTATGAGATAAGTAATGAACAAAAAATATATACTGAAGAAAAGCATTTGGGACGCTACGGTGTACTCCGTAACAACTGGTACGAACTGAGCGTGACTTCTGTCAGCAGTCCGGGTGATCCGACAGTACCGTCTATTGACGACAAATGGGACGATACTAAAGAAGCTTTTGTGAAGATTCAGGTGAATATCCTTTCTTGGGCTAAACGTCGGCAAAACGTAGATCTTTAATTTATAATCATAGTGGAGGGCATGTCGGTTGCTTCGGCGACCGCATCCTCCGCTTTTAAAAAACAATTCTCTCCCCGAAGGCTTTCGTGAAAGGAAGCGGCCGGTACCGTTGAGGCTGGGGGTGACGACGGGAAAGACATCCGGTGCGGACACCGTGCGTTTTAAAGGCATGGTGGAAAGGAGACGCACCCAACGGAATGGAACATGAAGAGGCAAGTCCCGATAGGGGACTCCCACGACATATAGTAAATGAATAATGTGAATGTAGTACGAAAAGATAAGTCTTATGGGGTATATGATTAAAAAATGGTTTGCAGTGTGGTGCGGGTTGATATCCGGTGCCTTGACGGTGTCCTGCGACATGATGCACGACGAGACGGACGACTGTCCTACGGGGCTGTATTTGTCGTTTAAATATGACTATAACCTGCAGCGTGCCGACATGTTCAACGACCACGTGGGGGCGGTGAGCGTGTATGTGTTTGACGAAACGGGGCATTATGTGACCTGCCGTGAGGTGAAGAACGAGGGGGACTACCGGCCTTTGGCCGACCCGCTTTATGCCATGCACATGGACCTGGCACCGGGCCGTTACCAATTTCTGGTATTGGCAGGGCAATGTTGTTATGACGACATGCTTGCTTCAGACCGTGCCCGCTTTTTGAGGGCTTTGCCCGAGTCCGGTGATTCCCTGTGCGAGGTGGGCGTGCATTTGGAGTGCGAATCCCGTACTTTTTCCGGCGGAACGTTGAATTGGGTGGACAACGGCGGTCTGCCGCTCGACACTATATGGCACGGTATGGAATGTACCCCGGTGGAAGTGTTCGGACAGCGTCCCACTTACCATAAAATCTCTTTGATGCGCAACACAAAGAAGATTAACGTGTCACTCCGTGAATTGGATGACCCTACGGATATGGACGTGGAGAATTACGATATGAAAATTGTGGACCGCAACATGCAGCTTCGTTGGGATAACTCGGTGGACGAGAGTATGGGGCCAGTGGTTTACCAACCCCATGACACGTGGAATACGGACGACCGTACGCCGGTGCGTGCCGCTTCGGACGGCACGGAGGCCGTGACGGGCAAGATAGCCCATGCGGACTTCATGACATCCCGCATCATGTACCATGAGGATCCGGCGGACGATGGTGTGTTGTCCATTACGGACAAGCGCAACGGCAACGAAATCGTACGGGTGAACTTGCCTGACATGTTGTCGCGCCTGCGCAGTTCGGAGGAAATCTACCGTTACTCGCCTCAGGAATTTCTGGACAGGGGGTACGATTACCAGATGGACTTCTTCCTGAAGGGGGGCGAGCTGGCTTACGTGAACATCGGCATCAGTGTGTTGAATTGGAGCGTGAGGGTGCAATTCGAGGAACTTTGATCTTTCTTATATATAATAAAGATTGGTATCGGGCCGCAATACGGCCGAACAGAGCTACAAGGTGCAAGAATACCTTGACCGTGAATATAACTACAAGTTCTGCTTCTTCCTTGTGGGAGACCGTTGGGCTTATGTGGATGTGACTGTGGGCGTGCAGAGTCGGCGGGTCCGTAACCAGTCAGTAGAAATTTGATACAACCGATAAAAGGCAATGAGAAAAACAATGGTTCATAATTTCCTGTATGGCAGTTTGTCTTGGGGCATTCTTTGGATGGCCCTGCTGTTGGGCAGTTGCAAGGACTCCGTAGAAGAACCCGGATTTGACGATGCGTATGCTCGTGTGCCGCAGTCCGTTGTAATGCAACTGAATGTCGCACTCTCCGCACAGACAAGGGATGTGCCCGATTGTGAAAAGGTGAAGGAACTGCGCGTCATTCTGTTGGATGAAAAAACGAAGAACGTAGAGTTCAACGAGTTGATGGACGTCGAAAATTACAGTGTCCCCGAAGATAGCCGTTTCCTGTATGAATATAAAAAGGAAGGCATCATGACAACGGTGGGTAAAAAGATATTGTATGCCCTGGCCAACTCGGAAGAACTGATTCAAGATATAGTCACACTGCCGGGAGCGGAAATGATAACCGGGCTGGACAGCTTGAAGCTGACCGACGGCACCGGAAACTTCCCGTTCCCCAGACATGGCAAGGTTCCTATCGCTTCGCGCAAGGAGCACATCACGCTTTCGGTGGATAACGGAATGGAGGATTTTATCACTCGGGCCACGCATGTCTACCTCACGAAAGTGACTGTGGAACTGGCCTATGTGCCCGTGAAATTCTCCTTGAGCTATGAGAACGGGGATAATGCTGTTCCCATGGAGGTGTTGGAATGGAAGATAGACCAGTTGGCCAAGACATCGTATCTGGTGCCCCGCATGAACGACAGCGAGTGGGACAAATTGGTGAACCTAGCCGGGACGACAGACGCACAGGAATGGGTGAGAAATTATGAAGTGCCGGCGGAATCCGGATTTCACGGTTATAGCCATGTGTATGAAAAGCCCATAGCTATTAAGTATGATGATGGGCAGCCAAAAGCCGATGAAAATACTTATTATCTGCATGAAACCAAGTTTCTGGGCAATGTGAAGAGGGATGATGTACAGAAGGATGATGCACAGGAGAATAATGTGCAGGAGTATTATCTGACGTTGAAGATCTGCAAAACAGAGGAGGGTGCGGATCAAAATCCCGTATCGGTGTCGGCCAAGCTGCCCAATCTGGAATCGTTGGTACGCGGCACGCATGTGGTAATCAAGGCGAGAGTCAGACAATGGCCTGAACCGGGAGACAACTCTCTGGACGTAAGGGTGACCACCTGGATAGACGACAAACCGGTAGACGGAGGATGGGAAGAAGTGACGCCGGGCGGCATATAACAATAAAGATGGTAAGGATTATGGATAAACTGAAATATATCATACCGATAGGGTTCCTGCTGTTCGGGGCTTGCACCTCTCCCGAAGAGATGGCGGTGCCGGAGAGCGAGGATTCGGGTGTGCATTTCCGGGCCATAGTGGGCCAAGGGGAGAATGCGCTTTATGAGTCCGAATATTTTCATGAGGGCGATGAAATCCGCGTCTACTGTCCGGTGAATTATTCTCAGCCGAACTTTAAGGACGAGTATGGAAACTATTATACCTATAGATATACGCATACGAACGATACTGTAGGCCCCGACGAATATCCTTATAAGTTTTCTGCAGCGGAGGGGGAGGGCTTCAACTGGCTTACGCTTGTCCCGACTTCCATTTATTTCCCTTTCGAGGCCGTACACTTTCCCGGCAAGCATTATCTGGACGAAGTGCCTGATGACCAGAGTGCAGAGGGGGCGTTGGATGAGGCCGATATGCTGATAGCCTATCGGCGTCAGCTCTTGAGCGAGCGCGGCAAAAGGGTACCCCTCACCTTCCATCATGCGTTTGCCATGGTGCAGGTGAAGGTGAAACTTCCTGTGGGAGACAATCCGGCAGAGGGACCTTTCCCACCGGAAGCGGTGCAGAGTGCCTATTTGCGCAGTATGTTGCGGGCATACGAAGTGAGCTATTCGGAGGTCATCGACAACGACGGGCGGCGCACTGTCCGTGTGTCGGATGCCGATGACAAGACCGAGGCCGGTTCTGATAGGAGAAAGAACGTTATCATGCGGCGCACGGTTTCTCCGGTCAAAACGGACGATACGGAAGCACGCTATCAGGAATACCTCTTTCAGGCCATCGTGCCGGAGCAGAGTTTGTTGAACGAGGGAAAAGACTTTCTCTATTTTAACGTAAAGAGAAACGATGGTAACGAAGGTATCACACTGTATAAATTTGTGCCCAATAAGGCGGAGATTTCTTTAAAGGGTGGGCATCGACTGAACTTGTCGTTGGCCATCGATGCCGTCACCCACGAGGTGGTGGTGCTGACGGCGATATTGGAGCCGTGGAGCAAAGCCGAGGTAGACATGGAGTTGGTGCCCGTCAAACCCAAAACACAACCATAGGAACGATATGAGAAACAGATATTATATCCAAGCGAGAATATGTATGGCGGCAGTTTTGCTGCTGTGGACGGCAGCTTGTGCCGATGAGCCGGGCGTTGGCATGAAAAGCGGCGTAGACGGAAACAAACCGGTCATGGTTTGTGCCGCTACCGGAGGGCTGGGCATTGCTACTCGGAGCGGTGAAGGACAGGTGGGAGAGGAAGAAGCCATCACTAGCCGTACGATGCTTTTCACGTATCCCTCGTATCCGGACGGGGAGATGGCCAGTGCGAAATGTGTGTTCGATGAAGCAGGATACGGGTATGTCTATACCAAGGTGGAGACAAAGGAACCGTTGATGTGGAAAGACATTTATGTACAGGATAAGGAGAAGAATCTTGTAGAGGCGGTTTATCTGGACAACCTGTATAACTATCCGGTGCAGAAGGAGGAACTAAATCCGGGTTTTGATGGAAAGACAGATAATTGGCGTTATTTGCAGACGGATAATTTCAGAATGATGTATTTCGGGCCGCAGGATCCTCCGGTAGCAGATGACACTTTGGGTAATCAATTCAAGCGAATGATCGCTCCCTTGGGCACTCCGGCGGCGGAAGAGGCGGATATCATCTGGGGAAAATTGGAGAATGTGGGATTTGGTACCACGCTTCAATTCCGTTTGGAACACAAGATGACTGCCGTTGGCTTCAGTTTTCATAGTGAGGTTGGCGAATTGCAGCAGGTACTGAAAGGGAACAAAATCAGGGTTTGGGTGGACTATTTACGAATATGGATGGAAACTCCGGGGTTTGAAGGCAAAGAGTCAACGGAAGGCAACCAGGCATTTAGCCGTATGAAGGGGGAAATATATCAGGACGGGCAACCCGGTGCTGGGTATTCTCAGAAAAATGTTTTTTGGGTCAAAGATTCGCTCCTGCAACCTGATGAAACGAATACGGTTTTCTCCACCCCGGTATGGGTGCTTCCGCCGGATAGGTCTCAGTTTCGTGTTTTTGGACACAGACCCGAATTGTTTATCGACTTGGGGGAGGACAAGGTGTTTCACGGACTGTTTCCGGAGACTATGGACTGGTGGAGGTATGACGACAATAAGCATGAGTGGGTGGAGTATAAGAATGTGCCCCTTAAATTCTGGCCCGGATACCAGTTTACCTTTAATGTGAAGCTGCTGGATAAGGTGGAAGGGCGCGAAATAGAATTTGTGAATGTGGAGGTTACGGGTTGGAGTACAAAACTTATAGAGAGGCCTGTATTGGGCGAGAGCGGAATCACGAATTGGGACGACCTGATGGCTTTGGCAAAGGCGTATAACAAGAATCCCTCGAAAACCAACTATCGCCTGATGAGGTTTGGCATGTGGTCCGAGAGAGAAAATAAATGGGTGTTCAACCTGCTGCGAGATATAGAAGTTCCGGTCGGTACGACGTTGCCGGAGTTCAACGGTGACAATTTTAAGATAGACTTCAGGGGATTTCATATCAAGGTAGGTGACACTGATATAACAGAGGAACAACTTTCAACGAAATAGAAACACCATGAGTATGAAGCATAGATATAGGATATGGGGATGGTTGGCAATGATGCTGCTTTTCATCGGCTGCCGGCAGGACGAGATATGGACGGGAGATGACCCTTTGAGGATGGACTATCTGCAAATAGAGGGCGAAATAGCCAGTGCTATGGCGGTCAGAGCCGTGCCGGATAATAAACTCACGATGTCATATGACACCTTTGGATCCGGCGACACGATAGGTTTCTTCTCCTACCATGACCCGAATTGCGCCAAGCCCGACCGTTGGAGCCATAGAAAGGGTAATGACGACACGCTCTATCTGAAGAATACGAAGTTGACCTATTCCGATATGGGAGGGGCAAGAAAATTCACTTCGACGGAAGTTGCCAATGTGGCTTTGGGCAAGTTCGGGGTCACGTTTGCCTATTTTCCGTTTGCGCCCAAGGAGAAGATGCCGCCGAACTACGTGAAATCGGATGGAAGTTCTTTGGTTGTACCTTCCGGTAGCCAAAAAGGGGAACATTATATCCACATCTTTACGGAGGATGGACATATTGTGGACTTATTGACTGCCCAAAAAATGCAGTACGACAATATAAATTATCAGTTCCGACACCGGTTTGCGATGGTATTGCTCTTTTTGGGCGAAGGATTCTCACCGGACACTGAGGGCAATGGGAAACTGACGGTGAACCTGACCTATCATGTCCTTGGAGCACATATCCTTAGAAAAGAGATAGATCCGTTTCCTTATGAGGATTTTCCGTTGACGGTGGATACGGTGCCGTTGGACAAGGCGTCCGAATATGGCTTCGGTCGTTCTTCCTTTACCGCTCCGCGAGTGGATGGTTACACGTTGTTGGTGGGGCAGGAACCGAGGACGGTCTATCCGGTCATCCTGCCTGCCGGGGCGAAGATAGACTATATCGAAGTGAAGGACAAGACCGGAAAACTCCAGCGGGTGAAGCCCGCGAGGGGAGAGGCCTTGACCGGACTGGAGGGAGGGTGGAAACATCCGTTGACCATCCGCATGGAGGGAATTGTCCCTACCGTTTATCCTCATGAAATCATAGACTGGAACGAACAGCATGTGGGAGAGGTAGACAAGTTGCCGGGCATCCATTCGGAAGAGCAGTTTGCCGCATGGCTGAAGGTGTATAACCGGAATGTGGATAAGTGGGAGGCAATGAATGTGGCAGACTCTGTCGAGTTGGCTCACTATGGGGTACACAACGACGGGGAGACTCCGGGAACAGACGGCTGGACCTTTTATTTGTGGAACGATATAGACTGCAAGGATATGAAGCCCGATGCAAACGGAGCGTTTGTCAAGGCTTTGACAGAAGGGGTGACGTTTGACGGCAAAGGCTATGTCTTGCATAATCTGATGTTGGATTTTGAACATACCGCGCCTTCGTCCGGACGGGTGGGACTGATAGGGGAGATACGCGGCGGACGGCTGAGAAACCTGCATCTGGATTTCGTGACGGTGAGAAACATGACTGCGGATGCCCTTTCCGGCTGTATTGCAGGGTGCATTTCGGGCGGTGAGGTTTACGGTTGCACGGTGCGCGAGGCGGCGATGATGTGCCGCGACGGTGTGGCCGGTGTGCTGGCCGGGGAGATGACCGGAGGCCGTGTGTCTGACTGCAAGTTCCACGGCATGGTACAGGCTCGGGATATGCAGGACGAAACGGGCTTGGATTACAAGAAGATAGTCGATGGTGTGGTCGGTCGGATGCCCTCCGGCTTCGGAGGGTCGGTTACCGGTGAAATAATCAACCGTGTGCTCATTACGGATTAATCGGAAAAAGAAGGATTTGCGGTATGAAGAGACAGATAGAATGGATGGTGTATGGCATAATGCTGTTGCTGTCGGTGGGATGCCGGGAGGATGTGGATGCTCTCTATGGCGTGAAAAGTCGGTCGGGGATACCGGTTTGTTTCACCACGGCATGGCCGCAGGACGTGGCCGGACTGAAACGGGGTATAGCGGACAAGAAGGACTTTAAGGAGGCCGATGTGATTCATGTGTCGGCAGAGTTTACCTTAGACCCCCTGACCACCGAATCCCAGACGGAAGAGAAGGTGACCAAATATACGATACTGACGCTGGAAAACGGAGCGTGGGTCAATACCAGAACGGAAGAGCAGTATGAGATGACTTGGCCCTGGAACGCGAAGGAGGCGAAGTTCACGGCCTACTATCTGGAAAACTGGACGGGGCCTGTTGCTCAGGTTGGCGTGGAGTTGGAACCGGTGGTGTTGGACCGTTTTGCCTATCGCGACTCGGTGTTCAATCCCGACCCGTTGAAAGCCGTGACCGAAGAAATCGAGTACGGACATGCCGTGCATTTGGCGTTTCATCATCTTTGTACACGTCTGACGCTTGTCGGGGTGGACGACGAAGATGAATACGGACTGAGGTTCAAGTCGGTTGGCGGGGTGGAACGCTCGTTGCAAAACGCCTGCACGATGAAGTTGGACGAAGATAACAGACTGCATTTCCGGTTTGTGGAGGAGGAGAGTCGGCAAATCACCGCGCAGGTGGACGACGAAGGAGATGAGAAGTCGGTCACCTTCCATCTGGCACCGGGGGATTACAGTACGTTTTCCCTATTGAAGCGAAGCGAATATGCTTATATCACCATATCCGACGTACAGGAATTGGGGGAGTTGAAGGCCGGAGAGTCCTACACGGTTTCGTTGGAAGATTTGAAGAGCAACATCACTCCGGACAACGGGGATAACTGGTGGGACGACAAGGATGACCCCACGGTGGGGACGTATGAAGGCTTTGATGTCAAAGATTTCATGAATGCCATCAAGGAATGCAACAAGGATTATACGTGTACCTTGAATGGTGATACGGTAACGCTGTTGCAGAAAAACAAGCACCGGAACGAAATGAAGCTGATGGCAAATGTGGATTTTAAAGGAGAGTCTTTCATTCCGGAGGATCTGCCGGATATCGTGACCTTCAACGGAGGAGGATTCAGCATTTTGAATTTGGTGAACCCTATGTTCAACACTTTGTACGGTACGGTGGAGAACCTGAATTTGAGAGGTGCCCGGCTCATACACAAAGAGAGTGACCCCGATGCGTCGTCGACTGCCGACCACGATACGGGATGGGGGGTATTGGCCCGTGTCTGCGAGGGAGGCACCGTCAGCAACGTGAGCCTGGCGGACGCCGAACTGGACATTACGCTGCACAATGGCGATGGACTGGATAAGGCCTATTGTATCGGGGCGTTGGTGGGAAAACTGCCCCGGGGCAGCCTGACGGACATCATGCTGTCGGGTAGCATTAAAGTTACGGCAGAGGCGGCCAATCCAGAAGCGGCATATACCTCTTGTATGGGGGGAGTCGTGGGGCAATGCAACGGAACATTGGCAAATGTCGACAATTTGCGGGGTGGCTCAGGAGCCGAAATTGTGGTCACCAACAAGTGCCGGGGAACGGGTAGCCGATATACCGGTGGCGTGGTGGGACTGCTTACTGATGCCAACGGAACGTTGGAGGGTGGCAACGTGCGTGTGTCTGTTCATGCGGAGGAGGCCGAAGGCTCTTGGAACTATACCGGTGGCGTGGCAGGCGGTGTGCGGTTCGGCGCCCTGGTTTCCGATGTTACCGTGGCCGGAAACGTGACGGGTGGAAAAGTGGCCGACTATAAAGAAACGAACACCCATGCCGCAGTGGGCGGCTTGGTGGGTTATGTCGACAAGGCATCGGTGACTGGCGGTATTGCGTTCGGCAAGGTGGCAATGTTTCCGGACTATCCTTCGCCTAATGACCATAGCTGGTACACTCTCGGAGGCGTCATCGGGGCGATGAGGGATGCGGTGGAAATTGCCCGGAATGAGGGTCGGAACAGATTCGACACCACGCCCTACGAAGGGAAGTCCCATTATGAGGCTGGAACGTTTACCGCAGGTTCGGGAAGTACGTCGGAGTTGAAGGATAAGGGTAACAGTGCCGACGGAACGGGTGCTTTTGTCGGTTCGGATAAATAGAAGAAGGAGGAATGATGAAGAATATGACAATTCAGATAAGGTGGATGATGGGAATGCTCGTCCTTTTGCTGGCCGGGTGCGACAAGGAATCAGACGACATGGTGCTACCGGTAGGGCGGAGGGAAATCGTTGTTTCGGGAGTAGGCACAGGATTTGTACAGAAACGTGACGCTATCGGACAAAACGAAACAGGGCCTAAATTCGGGGAGTTCTATTTCCTTAAGACCATGGTGCTGAATAACCAACCATTGGGAAAGCCCCGTTGGGGATGTTATAAGGTTACGGATGGAGTTACCGGAGAATTGACGGCCAAGGACAAAGCTTCCGCATTCTATTGGGAGGAGGACGAAGCTGTCAAATATACTTTTCATGCATTGTCAAATCCTCCTGCCGCAAATTATGCGGACGATAAATATCCAGTGGAAAATCCCGTTGCAGGCGTGCACATAGACACGCTGTCTGATGGAACGGCGCTAGGAAGGGTGATGTTTGGGGACTACTCGAAAGGCTTGGAATATTTTGTGGGGCATACGGTGTCGGATAAAATAAGGCCGGGTGATTTCAAACTGTCTATGGCGTTTAAAAGACAGGTGAGTAAACTGGTTTTTCGTAAGTTTATACATAAGGATAAGAATGGGGAAACGCAAGAACCGGTGGAGTCTTGTAAAATCATATTCCCCAACCTGCCGAAGCAGGCCACGTTCAATATGGCGGAGTTTCACCAGTTCGACAATACGGTAGCTACGTCCACAAGAGACTTCCATTATGTGACATTCCACTATGATACAGATGAGGACAATTTGGGGATAGAATTCGAATGGAGACAACGCTATACGGACGAACCCAATCAGAGGCTTTATCATGCCTTGTATGTGCCTCCTTTCAAGTTCTGGGAGGGAGAGGACGGACGCCCGGAAAGCCAGTTGGGCTTTTTCATTGTGATGTACGATAATAAAAGCTATACCGGAAATATCTATGGTATCAATCTTGACAATAATGGAGAACCGACAGGAAAGGATGCTACGCAGGTACAGGCCGGAGAAATGTGCCGTTTTGATGAAATCATCCTGCAAGACGGGCCGGTGGCCGGTGGAGGAGACGGTTCCATCATCATCCCTTGGTCTACCAAGGAAGAGGAGGATATGCCGCAGCACCGCTATGCCGGTGTCTACTCGGCTGATGATGCCATGCGGCTGTACGAGGCCTTAAAGAGCGGAAAGGATGTGCCGCAACAGTTCTATGAAGAGAGAAACGGCAAGAAAGTGATTCGCCTGTTTGCTAATGTGGACTGGAGCCAACTGACCGGAGAATTGAAGATTCCCGACGATTATATTTTAGCCGGACAGGGATATAACATCACCTTGGGTGAAGGCGGTTCCCTCACTTGTGCACAAGAGGGCAAACTATACATCAACAAGGAACTGTATGAGGATGGAGTGAAGCAAGAACAGGGCTGAAAACGCCAGAATCTTCGTTCTTGCTGATTTTATCCCTGATTTTGCTAATTTTATTGTATCAAAGGTGCTTTCCACGTATTCAGACTTTCCGGTTTTGGACGAAAAAGTAGAGCACAACAGGTCGGTTTGGGGTAATTGGGCATTTTTGGTGTTTCTCCGGATGAAAAACATATTGTCAATATACATTGTATGACTGTCGATAAAGGATGGCTTTAGGCTTTTGTGGGAAATAAGGATGGGGAAATAAAACTGATAAAGGCAAGGATATGAAAAATGTAAGTATAGTAGTATTTGCTATATGCTAATTGTTTGGGTGTAATGTTAATAATAGATGAGAGGTTGTGTCAAAAACACAACCTCTCTTTGTTTTGGTTTAAACCTTTTGGACGGGGCTTTGGTTTACTCGCGTACGACCTTCTGGGTTTCTCCCTTGTAGCTCAGGAGGTAGGTACCGTTTGCCAGTGTCCCTGTGGGGATGATGTTCGTACCTGCCTGCAGTTGTTTCTGCATGAGGGCACGTCCGTTCATGTCGTAGAGAGTCACGATACCGTCTTCCGGTATACGGATCTCCAAATGGTCGTTGAAGGGGTTGGCCAATACTTGGAAGTGCTGTGCCACGGTACTGCCGTTTATCGCGCTCGGGTCTTCTACGACGAGACGGAAGGTAGTCTCGGCAAACTTCTCGCCATAGCCTTCCTTAGCCACGGTGTAGCGTACGGCCAGGTTGGCCATGCCGGTCTTTCCGGGTGTGAGGATGAGGATGAGCGAATCCGTAGCGGTGTCTATGCTGTCGCGTACGAGGGCGGCATTGTCGTTGGCCGACACGGTCTTGGCGAGGGTGACGCCGTAAGTGGTGCCAGTGTAGGCAAAGACATCTTTCAGGCCGATGCGTAGGGTATCGGTGCCGAGCACGGTCGTGGTGTCCTTGATGGCTTGAGCCACGGTGGGCTTGACGATCTGCGCTTTGATAGTGTAGGTGGCATCCACGAGCGTGGAAGCTCCGGCGCGGTCGATGGCTTCCACTTGGAAGGTGATGACGGAATCCTTGTCCACCGTACCCCTGTAAAGAGCCTCGATGCGGATGTCGCCGTCTTCAAGGTTGTCGAGCTGCGTAATCCAGGGGTATTTCTCGAGTCCGCGCAGGTAGATGTCGAAGTCTCCCTCGTGGTCGGTGAAGTTGCTGGATTTCCAGATGGTATGCGCGGAGGCACTGGTGCCCATTTCGTAACAGTAGCTGTTGGGGCTCATGTTGAAACGGCTGGCCGGTTTCGGTGCCTCGTTGTCTGCGAATTCTGGTACGGCGGACAGGTTGGCCGGTGTGCGTCCGAGGTCGTAGATGTCGAATTCTTTGGTGAACTCATTGCCATAATAGACGGCTCCCTGGTAGGTCTCCGCGTTTTCATCGGCATAAACCACGTAGGTACGCTGCGAGAGAGTATCCTGTACGGCTTCGGTGGGGTATACCCTGTTTCCGACCGCCATGATGATGCCGTCGCGGATTTCCCCAGTCTTGGTGTCGTAGGCGGTGAAGCCGTTGTAGTTGGCCAACAGGATGGAGTCGCCGCCCATCGGCTTGACTGCGGCCGGTACGCCTTCGAAGTAGGCCTGGATACCGTCAGTCCCGATCAGTTTGGACGTGTGGTTGGTCGTGTTGAATTCGAGGATGGCCGCAGCCTCTTCCGTCATGGGGTTATACGGTCGGATGCCGTAGACACGTGCGTCCCGAGTCACGAGGGTTTCCACTCCGAGTCCTTTCTGTCCCAATGACACTTGGCGTTCCTGTATGAAGTTCTTCAGGTCGAAGATGTCCATGCCGCTTTTGCCGTCCGCAGAGGTGAGGACATAGAGCTTGTCGCCCGTTACGGCCATGTCGGTTGCGGGTTTGGACAGGCTGAATGTCTTGATGGCTTCAAGGTCGGTCTTGTAGAACATGTCGAGGTGGTAGTCTCCGGACGGGGTATGCGAAACGACCAACAGGAGGTTGCGTGCCGTCAGCATGCGGTCGACGGTAGCCTTTCCGGGCAGTTGCAGCTTGTGCGTGCAGCAGGCATCGACCGTGTTGTAACGGTATATGCTGTCTCCGGCAGCGATGTAGGTAAAGGCACCGTCAGCCGTCAATCCTTGTACGGAATCGGCCGCCAATTCTTCGATGAGAGTCTTCACGTGTTCTTCGCGGGCTTCGGCATCGTATGCTTTCACGGCGTTCTTGTCGCTGTACAGCAGGAGACGGCCGGAAGCCTTCGTGTCGGGGGCGTAGACGATACACAACTGCATTTGTTTCTTCTGCCCGTAATGGGTCAGGTCGAAGGTCAGGGTATCTGTGACGTATTCCCCTTCGTTGTATTTATAGCTCAGTTCGTTCTTCTCGATGGCGTGTTCGTAGTGGCTCGTGGACTTTACGCCGTCCAGATAGATTGTGGAACCGTTTCCAGCCGTGAAGAGTTCGCTACTGGTCTTGGTGCCTTCCGGTTCATAATAAGCCAGGCGTATGGGGTCGCTGACGGACTTGAGTTCCGGTGCTTCCTCCACGATGACGAGGATGGAGTCGGAGAGTTCCGGATTGGACCGTGAGTAAGCATGCAACATGGTGCGTCCGGCTTTCAGGCCGTGGAAAGAACCGTTGTTGATGGTTCCGATTTCGGGGTCTGAGGTCGTCCAGTCGAAGTTCTCGTAGATGTAGCGGTTACGTCCGGTACCGTTCAGGCTGCCGTCACGGCTGTCCGTGCATTGCACGTTGATGTAGATGGTTTCGCCTACAATCATCTTCGTGCTGTCGTTAGACACGGTGCTGGCATTGCCTTCCAGGTCGATGAGTACGGAAGTCAGGTTCACGACCTCGATGTCGATGGAGTCGGTCGGGACATCTTCTTTCTGTGTGAAGTAGATTTTGGTCTTACCCGTTTTACCTGTGGCTTTGAACAGTCCGGTGTTGTCGATGGTACCCACACTGTCGGTCGAGAGCCACCATTTCTGTGTCCCCTCTGTGACAGGCCGTCCGTTTTTGAAGAGGAAACCTTCGAACTGGCATTCCTGTCCTTGGATGACCTGAAGCTGCGTGATGCCGATATAGTTTAGGTAATAGTCCTGGGGCACGTAGTCTGGGTCGGGAGTCGTGATGCCGATTCCTAGGACCTCGGTAGACCATTCTCCCAACCATCCGGCATTGGCGCTTCCGGCACAATAGACTTTTACGAAGTCCACGTGGTCTAGTTCCACGTGGTTGCCGTCCTTGTCTACAGCCCAACTGATATCGAAGCCGTCGGCGGCATTGCCGTTCTCGTCATTGTAATAGGGGTTTTGGGCGATGGTGAGATCTGTCTTGTTATACCCGCGGTTATCGCAGTAGCCGAAGGCCGGGGCGCGGTAGAACTCGATGTAGCTTGGTGCGCTCATGTCCAGCGAACTACGGATAATAGCTCCTTCGAAAGTTACAGAGTCTCGGTCGCAACCGAAATCGAACGGGTCGGGATAGTAGGATTGCTGGTGGAACTGGTTGGTCAGCACGGCACCTGCTTCCATCTGTTCTTTCCCGTCCTTGTCCGTGTATTTCAGTGTCCAGGGTACGGTGTAACGCTTGTCGTAGTTCGGGTTGTAATAGGTCATGCGGGCATCCCGTTTGGTCGTGCTTAACCAGTAGTCCGAACCGGCCAGTTCGTACCAAGGTTCCTCCGGATCGGGTACGCCGTTGCCGTTCAGGTCTTGGCATACTTGTACGGCACCCGGTTCCGTCCATACGCCGTAGATGTTGGCTACGAATGAGTTGCCCTTGATGGTGAAGTCAACCCCATAGGGGTTTTTCGGATTGTTCATGATGGGTTGGTCGAAGCCGTAGATGACATATCCTCCGAATGACCCTAAGCTAAGGGTGCCTCCTTTGGTTCCCAATGTCCCTTCGGCCGAATTGCTTTTAGACAATTGGTTGGTGAACTGCCCCGGAGCCGGCAGGAAGTCGATAACGCGCGAAGCGTATGCATTCTTGTGAATATTGATTTTCACGGTAGCTTCCGAGGTCTCTTCTCCGAGTGTCACCTTGTACTTCAACTCGTCAAATGAATAGTTGTCCAGTCCCTCGTTCTGCACGTATTTGATGGTATCTTGTTCTCCGTCGGCTCCTTCAACGATAGTAGCCTGTCCGTTGACGGGGGCTTGCAGGATTTCGATCGTGGCGTTGGCCTTGTCGCCGTTCTTCATGAAATTGTCATTGTTCAGAACCGGCATCATCAGTGCCTGCCCGAGGTCGGCCGTGTATTCGTCATCTTGGGCGATGAGCGACACGATGTCTATATCCAGTGTGTTTTCCACCGTTTCCCCGTTATAGGTCAGTTTAACTTTCACATCGGCCGGTCCTGTCACATATCCTCCTTTGCGCATCAGGTAGAGCTGTTGCACCTTTCCGAAACTGTAATATTCATACTTGTACAGGCCCACTACGTTTTCGTCCGTGAATTCGAATTCGGCCTTGACCCCGGCTTCGTCGAGGTTTGCCGTGGCATCCATCCCGTCGGGGTAGGTGAACAAGTCCGTCATCGGGATGTTGATGGTGGATTGTGAGCTCATTCCCACATTTTTGTAGGAATACTCCTTCGGCACGAACTGTTCACCGGCCAGTGCGGTGGTTAGCGAAAGCCACCCCACAGCGGCGAGTGCCGTCAGTTTCTGAGTAAAATTTCTCATTGGATTAAACATTTAATGAATTAATAAATCAGTTTATACTGTTTTCTGTTAAATTTCAGGATGTAGCATTTGCCGCCCGGCAACCCTTCGATGCAGTCGCCCGGTGACAGGACAGTGTCGCGAATCTGCCGTCCGTCTGTGTCGTATACGAGGACGCGGGTGGGCCGTTGCAATCCCTTGATGTGGATGCGTCCGTCTTTGCCCCATACGCGTACTGGGGATTCTTCCGTATGGCGGATTCCGGTGGTGAGGGATTTCACGTGCAGCGTACGGTCCACGTATTTCCCGTTGGAGTTGAAACGGATGACGAGGTCGGCCTCCCCGACGGCTTTCGGTTGCAGGGTGAGCCGGTGGTTCCGGATGCGGGCTTCCACCACGTCCTCGTTGCTGTTCGACTTTACGGTCTTCACGATGGCCGCGTCCAAGTTGTCCTTGTCGGTAGCCTTGCTGCCCAGGTCTATTTCCACCGCCCCGTCTTCCAACTTGACGTCGGGCAGTTCCTCCACCTCGGGCGCATAGTTGTCCGGGAAGATGAACAGGGCCGGGAACCAGTAACGGTCTATCGGCTCCAGTTCTTTCAGCACTTGCCCTTGGTTGTCCATTTGGTATATCCAGTAGCTTTGCACTACGTTGTCCAAATAGAGTGCCCCGTAAATCTGGTCGTCGAGCGGATGGATGCGTATGCCTGCCCCGTAGAAGTAACGTTTGTCCGTGGCACTGTCGTAAATCTGCGTGAATGTCCGCGTGTCGATATCGAACCTGTAGAGCTTGGAGGTCGTGAACCAACTCCATCGGTTTTCATTATAAGTAAAGTAGAGCGCGTTTTCCTGCGTGCTGGCACATAAGGAACCGGCCGTCCAGGCATACCACGTCTGGTTGATGCCACCTTCCGTCATGGGGACGGCTTCGGTCTCGAACGTTTCAGGGTCGATGCGTAAGAGTTCCTTGCCTTCCCAGCATTCGCCGCTCGACCCCATGTTGCCGTAGGGGTAATGCTGATAGTCCATGTTGGTGTTGCGTCCCACCCAGATGTCGCCGTCCTTGCTTTGCGTCATGGTGCTGAAACATCCCTCCACGGTGTGTATGATTTTGTCCGTCTGCGGGTCTATCACCAAGACCCCCTTGTCCTGTTGTATGGCAAATACATAATCGGCCGTACGCAGCATCATGCCGATTTGGTTCTGGTAGAGCGGTCCCACGCCGTCGGCGTTGTCCTCGTCTCCTGTGATGAGCGGGTTCTCCGTCCCCTCGATGCGTCCCGTAATCTCGAACGGGGAGAAACTGAGGATGTAGATGCCGTTCGATGTGCCTACATATCCTTTCGTCTCGTCTACGCCCACGAAACTGCGCCCGTCGGCGATGGACACTCCTTTTTCATTGGCTCTGATGATGGGAATACGGCTTTTGATTTCCATGGTTTGTGCGTCGGCCACCACGATGCGGCCCCCTTGGCGGGTTTCGGCTGATTCGCCCGGCGAAAGCCCGTCGCCCGCGTCCTGATCCTGTTTGGAGATGATGAAAAGGTAGTCGCCGTAGACGGCACCGAATTGCGCCGTGGCTCCCAACGACTGTCCGGCATTGGATTCATTGTTTTGTATGATATAATACTCGAACGGGTCGGTCGGATGGTCGGGGCGGATGAAGTTCAGGGTACTGTTGTTGTGTCCGTACCAGTCTTCGTTGAGCATGAACACGCCGTCGGTGTAAGTAGTCTGCCCGTGCAGGCTGTAGGTGCATGCAAACAGCATGGCCGCCGTATACAAATGTAATCTTCTTTTCTTCATGATGGTTTCAGGGTTATGGGTTGGGTAAATAATGGGTCTGGTCTTCTACGTGCAGGTCCTCGGCACGGCTCAGTTCGGTGGAAGTCTCCCCCAACCAACCGCATTGCTGGTTGACACCGGTATATACGCGGATGAAGTCCACGCCGGGCAAGTGGACGGGATTCCCCAAGCTGTCCACCGCCCAACCGATGTCGAAACTGATTTTGTCCTCTTCGCTGTTAGGGTGGTTGTCCACGTAGCCCCAGTCGTAGGCGTAAAGGACGAAGTAAGAGCCTTTTCCGCCGCTTTCGTCCACGGCGTTGTCGGCCAGACGCGTCCCGCTGAACTGCAACCGGTCTTCGGCAATCCACGCAGGGTAGTAGTCTTGGTTGTGGTAAGCGTTTTTCGCGATATAGCCCTTTTCGCCGTCTCCGGTTTCCCAAAGGATGTAAGTCGTGTCTGTGATGGGGCTGTTGTCGTCCGGCGTGGGCACCTTGTCCGCTGCTGGACGGGTATAAGTGATTTGGAAGCCGTGCCGGGTTTCCGGTTTATGGTATTCGCTCCCGGCCAGTTCGTACCACTCGTCATCGGGCAGTCCGTTGTTGTTCCGGTCGATGGACACCATGACGATGCCCGGTTCGCAACTCCCGCCCGAATCCGGAGCCGAAGGGTTCGGGTTGGCATCGGCATAGAATGCGTTGCCTAAGATTTTGAAGTCCTTTTGCCCGGGTACGTTGACTACGGTGTGGTCGAAACCGAACGTGACGTAGCCGCCGTATCCTCCCAAGGAAATCATGATGTCGTTCGTGCCCGATATGCTTTCCCGGGCTTTCCGGCACATGTCTTCTTCCGTGTCGCCTTCCTCATAGAGCGGCATGATGTTGACGAACTGTCCGGGGGCCGGACAGTATTCATACACCTCCGTGATATACCGGCTGTAAGCCACGCTTTCCTCCTCCACGTTGATTTCCACCTCCTGCATCACAGGATTTTGCGCGTCGATGATGTCTAAGCGCAGGGCGTACGTCCCCGGCTTTTCGGCCACGAAGATGAATTCCCTTTCGGTGGAGACGGTGGAATCGGCTCCTTCGCTGTCTTTCAAGGTCCAACGGTAGGCCTCCCCAGTGAATTCGGGCCGCAGGATGAGTTTCCGCATCCGTTCGATGCGGTATTGGCTGTCCACCCCGAGGCTGACCATCGGGATGTCCTGTTGGCAGGATACCATCAGGACGGACGCGCACGTTCCTATTACCTTATTATATATGGGTCTCATGTTCCAATTCCGTTTTTATTGCGGGTCGTAGAATGCCATGTGTGCGGGGATGTCCCCCGTACGTACGCTCCATTTCTTCTTCCCGTGGCGGTCGTAGCAGTGAAGTACTCCGCTCGATACGTAATTCTTGGCATCCGTCACGTAGATGTCCCCCGTCGTGGGGTGCACGCAGATGCCGTATGGGATGACGATGTCCTGTTCCGTCCCGTCCGTGATGAAATGGTCGGTGACGAGTTGGCCCGTCCGCACGTCGATGATGCCGTAGGTGACGGTGTTGCGTTCCGTCTGTTTGTTCCACTCCACGCTGTAGAAGTAGAGCGAATCGCCCTGTATATACATCTCCGAGCAAGGGATGTCCAACGTGTCCTTCACCACCATCTCCTTGGAGTTCTTGTCCTTGCGGTCGAGCACGTAGAGGCGCGAGGGGATGGTGTTGTAGTCGCCGCGCGAAGTCACCCAAAGCTTGCCGTAGCGGTCCTTGCGGATGCGGTGCAGGTTGATGCCTACCGGAATCTTCTGGATTTGCTTCATGCCGTAGATTTCCACCACCGACACGGTGCTGTCGTAATCCGGTGCGCGGTAACCTCCCGAGTTGGCCACGTAAAGGTACTCCCCGAGCACCTCCAGTTCGTCCGGTTGGTAACCCACCGTTACCTTGCGCGTGACGGCAAGCGAAGCCGTGTCCACTTCATATACGGCTCCCAACTGGGCGTTTGGGTCGATGGCCACGGGACCCACGTAGGCCGAGACGTAGGCTTTCCCTTTGGCAAAGCGGATGTAGCGGCAGTTGGGAATGTCCACCTGCCCGATACGCTTGCAGGTGCGCACGTCCATTACCTCCACCTTGTGCGAGCAGTTGATGACGGCATACAGCTTGTTGCCGTATATCTGGATGTCGTTGCCCACGTCGCCCAGTTCCTTGACTACCTCCGGGTTGCGTTCGGCGTAGATGTTGCGCACGTAGTACGCGTTGCGGAAGTCCACGTAGTCGATGGACGACTTGTTGCTGCCCATGTTGGCCTCGTTGAGCAGGTACATGCCGGCCGGTCGTGCGTCCGGGGCTATGGGCACGCCCGGTAGCAGCTCGTACTCCGTAGGCACGACCAGTTCTATCTCCCGGCAGGCGAACAAGACCGCCAGACACAGGAGCGGAAGGAATAGTATCTTTCGGACGGTTTTCATATCAGAGTTCCACGGCAAGGCCGAATTTATAGTTACGCATGGGCATCGGGTAGTTCAGTATGACATCGTAGTCTTGGTCGAGCAGGTTGTTGACCTCGACTGTGAAGCGCAGGCGTGCCTTGCCCCACCGTATTTCCTTCATGAGTGTCATATCGCTGGTGTACCACGGTTGCGTATGGTTGTAGATAATGTTCTCCTGTTGGTTGTAGCGTTCGCCCACGTAGATGAAGCTATAGCCCAGAGACCATGTGCCCCACGAGAGGGCCATGATGGCCGAGCCGCTGTGCCAGGGAATGTAGGGAATCTGGTCGCGGTAGTACGTGTCCGACGGATTCGTCACGTCGATGGCCTCCTGATAAGTGTATTGCAACTTGCCCGTCAGCGTCCATTCGTGGGGAAAGGCCAACGTGCAGGCCGCCCCGGCATCCATCCCCCGGATGTCCACCCGCCCCAGGTTGATGGTCGTCCAGCGGAACTGAGGTCCCTGCGGCCACGATACGATTTTGTTCCTCACGTCGTTGTAGTATACGTCCGCATTGAGGTGTAGGTTGCGGAAGATGCCTTCGGTGCGCGTGCGGTCGTACACGGCACCCACGTTGTATTGCGTGGTGGTCTCCGGTAGCAAGGCCGGGTTGCCCATGTCCGTGTAGTAGAGGTCGTTGAATGTCGGCATGCGGTAGGCCGTCTTGTAGAAGGCCCTCACCACTATGTCGTGTTTCCTCCACGGTTGGTAAGAGAGGAACAGCCCCGGGGTCACCTTGCTTTTGTTCGGTGCCTTGTCCCGTTGGCGTTTCTCCTCGTCCACGAACGTTTCCAACACACTGGCCTGCACTTTTAGCCGGTCGGCCACGGTGAAGGCCGTGGCGGCCGAGATGTAGTGTGTGCCACGACTGGCCGTGTTCATCGGGTGCTCCTTGTCGTGGTCCTTGTTCAGGTCGAATCCCTCATAACCGTTCCACTGGAAGTCGTAGGCCACGGACACGTCCCAGTCCGCCGTGATGGCGTATTTGTTAGCCCACGAGAAGTAACACTCCCGCTGCTTGTAGATGTTGTCTGTCAGCTTGATGTCCGTGTTGTTGTTCATGTAGTGGGTGTAGTCGGAGGCGTATTTCGTGTTGAACTTCATGCTCAGCCCGAGCCATACATGCCATTCTAGACTTCCTTGGAGGAAAGAGTTGCGATCCCACAACCGTTCCGAACGTTTCCACACGTTGTTCACGATGGCCCCCGGAATCCCTCTTTCCGAGGTGTAATGGTAGGCGAAGACGTTCCATTTTCCCTTCTCGAAGAGGCCGTACAATCCCGCGTCGATGCGCAGGGCGTCGATGTCGCTGTTGTGGCGCACGGCAGTGGTGTCGTACTTCAGTGCCCCGCTTACGTCCACGCGCCGGTAACGGAACTTGTAGTCGCCTTGTGACGTGATCCACTCCGCACTGACAGCCGCGCTGATATTGTCACTGATTTTGTGCTCGTAAAGCAAAGCTGGGTTGAGCAATCCGTAGGAACCGAACTTCACTTTGGCCGCCAGGTTGGCATCCTTCTCCCCTTCGAACCGGGGGCGGCGGGTGGTGAGATAAATGCTACCCGACGAGCCGAACTCTCGCGCCGATTGGAAGATGTCGCTTTTCTGTCCGTTATAGAGCGAGATTTCCTCGATGTTGTCCAACGAGAACTTGCCCAAGTCCACCTGCCCGTTCTGTGCGTTGCCCAACTGTATGCCGTTGTAATATACGCCCGTGTGGTTCGTACCCATGCTGCGGATGTTGACCGTCTTCAGCCCGGCCACGCCGCCGTAGTCTTTGATTTGCAGCCCCGAAAAGTAACGGATGGCATCGGCCACGGAAAAGCTGTTCAGCTTCCGCAGTTCTTCCCCTTTCAGGGTCTGTGCGGGAATGACCTCTTTGTAGGTCTTGGCTTTGACCACTACCTCGCCCAAGTTGCGTATGCTGTCCGTCCGGTGTGCGGATACGGCAGGTAAGGGCAGGCAAAAGACTCCCATCAGGCATAAGGCATGCCTGCGTTTGATTTCTCCCATGAACTATCTATTTGACAGTGAAAACTCCATCAAAACAGCTTCTAAGAAAACCCGTAAATATGAATAGACAACCCCGTACTGCGACCGATGGCCGCCCGGGATTTTCGGATTCATAGCTCGTCCTCGAAAGCTATTGAACTATATTGCATGGCAGGTCTTCTGACTCGTCTCCGCAGTAAACGCCTTCCCAATCGGCACGTGGCCTTTCAGTGGCATAGAGTATGTGTTTACTACGCTTTTTTATGAGACATACAGCAACGGGACTGTTCAGGATTCTCACCTGATTCCCTTTTAATCATTCCCCCGTATGCGATGAGGGAGATGAACCGATGCGGTTGCAAAGTTAGGAATATTTTTTGTAATTGTGTTCAAAAACACGTAGTTTTGTATGGAACTTCAGAGGAGTGCCAAGTTTATAAATCTCCGAAACAGGCAAAACAATCTCTTTTTTGGGGAATTCTCCAATGGATTCTTTTTGTACCTTTGCTCTGGTTTGTTTAACCTATAATTAAAGAATAGAATGGCAAGTATGAAAACATGGACTCACTGCTTGTGGAGTTGGTTATGTGTAGGGATGATGGGGGCTGTTCCGGCGGAAGTTTCCGGAGCTTTGTCGAAGACGGACGGACAAAAATGGAATATGGCTTTGGGGGCGGAAGTGTCTTCGGGGTCTTGTTATGGTGCCGGATATGAGCCCGGACATGTGGCGGACGGTGATTTCGGTACGCGTTGGGCATCAGCCGGACTGTCGGGAACGGTATGGCTTACCTTGGATTTGAAAGGGGAGAGGACTTTCAACTGTATTGATGTCTATGAGACTGAAGGCTACAAGGGGCGCATAGAGGAGATCGTGGTTTCTGTGTCCCGTGACGGAATTGATTGGAAACGTTGGCAACACCGCAGGCCGGGAGATGCACGGACAGTGTTGACGGGCAACAACGTGACGGCACGCTATGTACAGGTCTCTTTCCTGGAGTGTAGTCCGGAGGGCATCAATGTGGACGAAATCGGTATCTATAACGACCCGCAAGCTGTGGCTACGCCCGAACCGGCGGCGTGGAGGAAGGATGCTCCCGGTTGGATTCGTCAGCAGCCTTCCCGTGAGGCCAATGTGTACCAACGTCGCAAGGCACATTTGAGATATGGCATGTTTATCCATTACGGGATGAATACCTTTTTGGGGCAGGAATGGACGGACGGTTCCTCTCCGGCTTCGGCCTATCATCCGGACTTGTCCACGCTCAATCCCGAGGAATGGGTCAAGGCGGCCTACGAAGGAGGGATGAATTTCATTGTTCTGGTCACCAAGCACCATGACGGCTTTGCCCTGTGGAACACTGCCGTGGGCACCTATAACATCAACCATACTGGACGCAAGGGCGACCGTCGCGACATTGTGAAAGAAGTGGCCGATGCCTGTCGCAAATACGGCATCAAGTTGGGATTGTATTATTCGGCTTGGGACCGGAATTGGGATAGGAACCACACGCAAGCTTCCACGGGGCTGGACCGCGTGCAGTTGGCGCAAGAATACAATGATTTCGCTTTGGCACAAATCACCGAGTTGATGGACGGGCGTTACGGCGAGATTTCGGAGTTCTGGATAGACGGGGCATGGGTGAAGAGCAACGGTGCATGGGAGTTTGCACGGATGTATGACACAGTGAAGCGTTTGCAGCCTTCTTGCCAGATGGCGGTCAACACTTGTATTCGTTGCGGACGTACCCCGGACCAATACCAAGGCGGAGAAGAAATCTATTATTTCCCTTCCGACTTTCGTTTGCACGACCCGATGTTTACCCGTCGCGGTGCGGATGCCGATCCGAAAGTCTACCGTCGTGAGGGACAGGACTATTATTTGCCTTTCGAAGCCACGGTCTGTATGAACAACAGTTGGTTTTGGTCTGAAAAGAATAATGCGGAGAGTGTCATGTCGGCCGATAAAATCAAGGCGGCATACGAACACATGGTGGAACAGGGCAATACCTTGGTGGTCAACCTGGCTCCCGGCAAGGACGGATTGTTGAAAGACTACGACGTGGAAGCGTTGTATGAGGGGGCGCGTGCGTTGGGCATTGCCCGTGGCGATGCCCGTTTGAACCGTGGCAAGGAAGAGAGGGCTGTGCGCATAGATTATGTAACCACAAAAGGCTATGTGGCTTATCCCACTCATTATTTATACGGGAAGAAAGGGGAAAGTTTTACCATCAAGGCCGAAGACTTGTCGCAAGACGGTTATCGTTTCGTCGGGCAGAGAGAAGTCGTGAGCGGTCGTTTCGGCAAGGCAAAGCGAATAGAGTTTGTGTATGAGGATGTGGCCGGAATCCCTGCAAGTGATAAGTCGCATAGTACGCTTTCAGGGGCACATTCATGTAGTATGAATGAGGAGAAATGAAAAAAGTGGTTTTTGTTGTGCTTGCAACATTGTGGTTGTTTGCATGTAAAAAGGAAGACGGTAAAAAGGTAGAGTTTCATGCTCTGCCTTTCAGCTCTATAGTGTCGGATACGTTGGAAATAGATTCGGTGCGCATGAATACCTTTTTTTCTAACCCGACTTCTCTTTTTACTATAGATGATTCGTTGATTCTCGTTTTTGATGATAATAGAAGTGACAAACTTTGCCATTTTATTCATACGAAAGGGTATGTAGTTAAAAGTTTTGGTGAATGGGGACGGGCGCGCGGAGAATTTATCTTGCCGCAAGGATTGTCCTTGTCTAAGGATAAGGAGGCTTGTTGCGTGTACGATTACAATACGCAATATACTGTTTGCTTTTCCGTAAAAGAGGCATTGGGTGGAGGCAATCCTGTTCAAGATGTGGTAAGAATGGAAGAAGTGGAAAGCGAACGCCCCGTGGAGCATCGCTTCTATCAAGTCTTGGCTTTATCAGACAACCGTTTCCTTGGATTTGGCAACCATCCTGAGAATAGGATTCAAATCTTTAATCAATCAAAGGTGCTTGCCACGTATTCAGACTTCCCGGTTTTGGACGAAAAAGAAGAGAACAACAGGTCGCTTTGGGGTAATTTGGCGTCTTTTGGTGTATCTCCGGATGAAAAACATATTGTCATAACCACCGGGATAGGGGCGGCCTTTGAGATATTGTCTTTGAGCGGAGAAAAAATAAGCCATAAGTTGGTGAAAGGCTTCCACGCTCCGAAATATTCCATTGCCCAAGGGGCAGTCCCGGTTTGTGTCGTCGTATGTCCGGAGACAGTAGTCGGATTTAATGCCCTGCATGTGGCAGATGATTGTTTTTACGCCGTGTTAGCCGGGCCGGAAGAGCGGTACAATGAAATCTTGAAGTTTGATTTTGACGGGGAATGCGTGCATAGATATTGCCTTCCGTCGGATATTGTCAATATACATTGTATGACTGTCGATAAAGGATGGCTTTGGGCTTTTGTGGAAAATAAGGATGGGGAAATAAAACTGATAAAGGCAGGGATATGAAAATGCAACAGCCTCGTTAAAAGTGACAAGGTTTACAATTTGCTAATTCAAAGCATGAAATAAAACTCCTTCTTTCATTTTGTTAATTTACGCCTTGCGAGAATCCTTCGTACGGCCTCGGGGGCGGGGGCTTTTGAAAATACGCGATTCTTGTGCGTCAGTGGAGAAGCTGCTTGTCAGCCACCGGGTATTTTCCGTTTCTTTTTGTCCTGTCGGAGGGCAGGACATCCGTAGAAAAGTAAAGGGCGCGCAAGCATGGGGCGGCGTTTGCGCGTCATTTTGACATGCCGCTTTTGACAGCGGAAAGACATCGAATAGAGTGGAAAGAGGCTGTGGCGGCACGCGGACATCCCGTTTTCAAGTGTTTGCTCGTCCTTTGGGCAGACCTCTTCGCTGCGACGTGCGGACAAAAAAAGTGTTTTTTCAGCCGAACGGTTTTTCGTTCGGCTGAGATTGAATCGCCGTTTGGCTTAAAACAAGTAAAAAATAGCAGAGAATTGTGAATAAATGTATTCGGTCAGTCGTAAAAGTCAACTTATTGGCACACAAAATCTCATTTTCTTTTTCAATGAAAAAGACACATAGCTTACATTTTGTCACTTGTCGGCCTTTTCCGTGCAACAGGAGGGCAAGGTGGCTTCCGTTGGTATCAAGTGTCCGGCGTATGGCATTTGTCGGGAGGTTTGGCCTGAGATTTAGGAATAATTCCGTAACTTTGTGCCATGAAAACCACGATTAAGCGAGAGCAGAGGCAAGCTTGCTTGCTTCTGCCGAGCGTGAGTGGTTTATCTAATACCCGATAGTGTAGGATATAATTGCTTAAAATATAAAAAATGGAAAAGAAATTCAAGAGAACAACCGTCACGTCGGCTTTGCCATACGCCAACGGTCCGGTGCACATCGGTCATCTGGCAGGGGTGTATGTTCCGGCAGACATTTACGTGCGTTACCTCCGTTTGAAGAAGGAAGACGTGCTTTTCATCGGCGGTTCCGACGAGCATGGCGTGCCCATCACCATCCGGGCCAAGAAGGAGGGCATCACGCCGCAGGACGTGGTAGACCGTTACCATAAAATCATCAAGGACTCTTTCGAGGAATTCGGCATTTCGTTCGATGTGTACGGGCGCACGACGTCCAAAGTGCATTGTGAGACGGCTTCGGAGTTTTTCCGTACCTTGTACGACAAGGGCGAGTTCGTGGAGAAAACCTCCATGCAGTATTACGACGAGGAGGCACATACTTTCCTGGCCGACCGTTACATTACGGGCGAATGCCCCCATTGCCATGCAGAGGGGGCATACGGCGACCAGTGCGAGAAGTGCGGCACGTCGCTGTCTCCCACCGACCTGATTAACCCCAAGAGTGCCATCAGCGGCTCGAAGCCGGTGATGCGCGAGACGAAGCATTGGTATCTGCCGTTGGACAAGCACGAGGCATGGCTGCGCCAGTGGATTCTGGAAGACCACAAGGAATGGCGTAACAACGTGTACGGGCAGTGCAAGAGCTGGCTCGACATGGGTTTGCAGCCCCGTGCCGTGAGCCGTGACTTGGACTGGGGCATTCCCGTGCCGGTGGAAGGTGCCGAGGGCAAGGTGCTTTATGTGTGGTTCGATGCGCCCATCGGCTATATCAGCAATACGAAGGAGTTGCTGCCCGATTCGTGGGAGACGTGGTGGAAAGATCCCGAAACCCGTCTGGTGCACTTCATCGGGAAGGACAATATCGTGTTCCATTGCATCGTGTTCCCGGCCATGCTGAAGGCCGAGGGAAGCTATATCCTGCCGGACAACGTGCCGAGCAACGAGTTCCTGAATCTGGAGGGCGACAAGATTTCCACGTCGCGTAATTGGGCGGTGTGGTTGCATGAGTACTTGCGCGATTTTCCGGGCAAGCAGGACGTATTGCGCTATGTGCTGACGGCCAATGCCCCGGAAACGAAAGACAACGATTTTACGTGGAAAGACTTCCAGGCGCGTAACAACAACGAACTGGTGGCCGTGTACGGCAATTTCGTGAACCGTGCCTTGCAGCTTACGCAGAAGTATTACGACGGTGTGGTGCCCGCCTGCGGCGAGCTGACGGAGTATGACCGCCAGACGCTGGATGAGTTCAAGGACGTGAAAGCGAAGGTGGAAGAATTGCTCGACGCGTTCAAATTCCGCGACGCGCAGAAGGAGGCGATGAACCTGGCACGCATCGGTAACAAATATATCGCCGACAGCGAGCCTTGGAAAGTGGTGAAGACCGATCCTGAGCGGGTGAAGACCATCATCTACATCTCTTTGCAGCTCACGGCCAATCTGGCCGTCGCTTTCGAGCCGTTCCTGCCTTTCAGCAGCGAGAAGCTCCGTAAGATGTTGAATATGGAAAGTTTCGAGTGGAACCGCTTGGGACGGACGGACCTCTTGCAGGCCGGTCACCGGTTGGCCAAGCCGGAATTGTTGTTCGAGAAGATAGAAGACGACGTAATCGAAGCGCAGGTACAGAAGTTGCTGGACACGAAAAAAGCCAATGAGGAAGCCAACTATAAAGCCAAGCCCATCCGCGAGAATATCGCATTCGAGGACTTCCAGAAGCTGGACATCCGTGTGGGGACGGTATTGGAATGCACCAAAGTGCCCAAAGCGGACAAACTGTTGTGCTTCAAGATTGCCGACGGGTTGGAAAACCGCACGATTGTGAGCGGTATCTCCAAATTCTACAAGCCCGAGGAACTGGTGGGCAAGCAGGTTTGCTTCATTGCCAATCTTGCTCCCCGCAAATTGAAAGGCATCGAAAGCCAAGGCATGATACTCTCGGCGCTGAACTATGACGAGTCGCTGAGTGTCATTACCGTAGACCGCGAGGTGAAGCCCGGTTCTGAGGTCTGCTGACTCCGGCAGGGCCGTCAATGACGATGGACTGTATTTCATAAAAGGAGAGGATACCGTGGCCGGTTCCTCTCCTTTCTGTTTATAGTCCGCCGTCTACCATCCATATTCCCTGCGGGTTGTCGCGACGCAAAGCGATATGGCGGTTTTCAGTCTTTCCGTCCGGAGTCGTCAGTTTGTAGAACACGATGACGCCTATATAGTCTTTCTTTTCTTTGGCTTGACTGACTGCTGAAACCTTACAGCCTTTCATGTTTTCGGTGAGTGTAGGAAGTTGGCCCGTGTAATAGTAGAGTGCTTCGCCGGCCATTTGGGGCTTGCCGTCGGTAAGGGCCTTCAGGATTCTTTGTGCGGCTTCCCGGGCGGTTTCGTTCGTTAGTTTTCTCAGGCGTACCGGGGCTTTGATGGCCGGGGTGTGGGCGGACAGCCAGGTCACTTGTGTGGTGTCGGGGCGTTGCACGAGCACGTTGGGGACGAGTGGCAAGTTGTAGACAATATGTTCGCTTTTCAACACCAATGTTTTTTGGCCGTCACGTTCCCACCAAATCTGCACCTGTTGCAGCAGACCGTCCCGTTTGGAGAAGATGTTTTCCGTTGTGCACCGGTAGCTTTTTTCTTCTTTCTCAAGCAAGGACGCACTGATGGCGTTGCCATACACATCGGTGTGGGTCACGATGGTGATGGTGGAATCGGTCTCCGTCATTTCCGCGTGTGCTTGCGGGTTGCCGGATAGTGCCGCTTTTTGTTGCTCCAAGAGTGTTTCCGGACGAAGCAAGGAAGAAAATCCTTCTGCAAAATTGCACTTCTCGTCACCATATACGGCAAGGCCGCCTGTGGTCCACATGTATTGTTTCCCGTCGTCGGAAACGATGGTGCGTCCTCCTTCTTTTTCCAACCGCCAGAATGTCTTTTGGTTTTGGCGCAAGGATTCCAGGCTGATTCTCATGAAGCCGGATTCCGGATTGATGTAGGCGAAATTTTCGTTAGGCGTAGTACGGGCGTAAACCGACATGGAGAAGCTGGCCGCACTGCGTGAACTCTTGATAGACTGGTCGAAAATGAGGGGGATGGAAGGAACAGCCTCTGCCTGGGTTGAGAAGAAGTTGCTGAGTCCCGTGCCTAATCCTGCCATGAAGATGGCCACGGCTGCCGCTATTTGTATCCATTTGTGTGACGGATGCTCCTTCGGTTTAGCCGTCGTCTGAAGAGGAGAGATGCTGACGGCCGGTTGGGTTTTCCCGAACGAGGGGGCGTGTTTGGGTGTAAGTAAGTTTACCGTGTGCATGAAGTCTTCGTAATAAGCACGGCATGCGGCACATTCTTTCATGTGTTGTCTGCAAGCTTCTGTAATGGCCGGGTCGGTTTGCTTGTCGCATAAGTCGGCCATATATTTCTTAAAATCTTCACATTTCATGATGTTCTGTTTTTTTAGGGTTTTGTACTTTAGGATTTGATTCCTTTTCTGATTTTTTCGATTCCGTATTGGAATCGGGATTTGGCGGTCGTGACCGGAATGTCCAAAATGGCGGCAATGTCTGAGAAACTGTTGTTGCCGTGGATGCGGAGCCGGATGACTTCGGCTTGTTCTTCGGGGATTCCCGCCAGCAGGGTCGAGATAAGCCGGAACTCTCGTTCGAAGTTTTCCACTTGTTCTTCACAGATGTGCGACACTTGTTCTATCGGTACGAATGCTCGTACCTGCCGTCGGCGTAGCCGGTCGGTACAGAAATTGGAAAGGCTTCGATAGAGGTAGCTGCGCAAGTCTGCCAAGGGCTGCCCTCCTGCATCTTGTCTTTTAGTATGCAGTTGCAGGAAAATGTCTTGTACGGCATCTTCGGCATCGTCCACGTTCCCCAGCCGGTAACAGGCGTATTGCAGCAAGTGAGGTCTTTCGCTCTCCATCAATGCGGCTATCTCCCGATTCGGTTCCTCTTCCGGATGACTGTTTAGGGTTTGTTTCATATTTCATTCATGTTTTTTAGACTGCAATCTGTAATAATGACGCAGCAGGACGGTAAAAGACGTAAAAACTGCCTTCTTTTTTTGTATATCGGGGATAAAAAAAGAAAAAAGGCAGTTTTTACGCGGAAAAATAAGGGTTCTGTTTAAGGCAGGTCTTCATTGTGCTCTCCAAGGTCTTGCCGGGGAAGATGGGCTGCCAGCAGTATCCAGCCTGAAACACCGGCTACGATGGAACCGCAAAGGATACCCAGTTTCGCATCATTGAGGAGCGTGCTGCCCTCTATACCTATATTATAATAAGAGAGGTCGGCAATGAACATGGAGACGGTAAAACCTATGCCCGTCAGCATGCAGACGCTGAAAAAGTTTTTCCAGTTGCAGCCTTGGGGCAGTTGGACGAATCCCAACTTGACTGCCAGCCAGGAGAACGAGAATACGCCTACGAACTTCCCGACGGCCAATCCTAAAAAGACTGCCAGGCCTACGCCGTTGAGCAGACTGTCCATACTGATGCCTTCCAAGTTCACTCCTGCATTGGCGAAAGCGAAGACCGGAATCACGAAATAGTTGATGGGGTTCTGTAAAGCGTCTTCCAAATCCTGTAAGGGGCTGATCGTACGGTCCGAGGCATGTTCTATGTTTTTGAGCAACATGATTTGCTCATTGGACAGGATAGTAGTCCCCTTGTGGTTGGTGGTTGCCTGGTCTATGGGGAAACGGTTGATTTTGTTTCGCAGATGTTTGACAAAGTGAAGGGCGGAGACTCCGGGGCGTGCCGGAACGAAAAATGCTACGACCACTCCGGCTATGGTGGCATGAATGCCGGAATTCAGCAGGGAGTACCAGACAAATGTTCCGATGACGATGTAGAACATCTTGGATATGACATGGCGTCGGTTGCCGATGGCTAAAATCACAAGTAGGAGACCGGCATAAGCCAGGTATTGCAAATGTAGTTCGGATGAATAGAAAACGGCAATGACCAGAATGCCGCCCAAATCGTCGGCCACGGCCAACGTCGCCAAGAATATCTTCAGGCCGATGGGGACTCGTTTGCCGAACATGGAGAGTACCCCCAATGAGAACGCGATGTCGGTAGCCATGGGGATGGCCGTCCCCCGTAGCATAAGGGCATCGTCAGGGCAGGTGAGAAAAAAAATCAGTACGGGGATGGCCATGCCGCCGCAGGCTCCGATGATGGGGAGCAAGGCTTTCTTCAGTGTAGACAGTTCTCCCACCAGGATTTCCCTTTTGATTTCCAGTCCCACGGAAAAGAAAAACAAAGCCATGAGGAAATCGTTGATAAAGTCCATCAGGCTGAGGCTTTCTTTACCGTGGCTGAACAGATTGAAGTTACCGATAGAGAAACTGACCGGCTTCTCCCACAAGGAACGGTAGGCGTCTCCCCAACCGGAATTGGCCACTATCATGGCTACAATCGTGACGATAATCAGAATCAGGCTGGAGTTCACGTATTTCCTGAACATGCTAAGAAAAGTGTAATTCCTCATGGCTTTTAGGGATTGGGGGTAAGTTCTGGTTTTAATTTTTGCTGTTCCATACGATGGGGGTGCCCGTGGTCGTAATGCCTTCGGCTTGGATGCTGAGTACCGTGGGTTTGCTGTTGTTATACAAATTGACGGTGGCCTTTCCTTCGGCATCGAATTTCATGTTCGGGACCCAATATAAGGTACGACGGTAGTCTTTCGTATCCGGCAGGGGCTTTTGGCTGTAGTCGGGACTGTAGAAATCTTCGCATACGGCGTATCCGTCCAACACGTAACGTCGGTCACGGTATGTCGGCTGGTAGCCGTCGTTGGGAAATAGACGGTAGTCGATGATGACATCCGGTTGGTTGTCGCCTTTGTACCTGGAGCTGCCTTGTTCGCGGGGAGCGTAATCCGTGTAAATATAAAGCTTGTCCAAGTTTCGGAGGTGTCTGTAAGCTTCCATTTTGCCTTCTCCGGCCGTGATGACGGGAGGAATCTCAATTTGCGTGCCGTTGGCCATGCGTGGCGGAGCAACGTTTTTGCGGGTACTCTTCAGGTTTATCGGTTTACCGTCGTACCGGACTTGTAGGAAATAGTCCCTGTCCATGCCCATGTCTCCGATATAGGTCAGGGCGACTTGCTGCGGAAAGGTGACCCAGTTGTGCGTACCGGTGCTCATGCCATAGTCGGCCGTGAGGTTGAATGCCTCGTAAGCGTCGACTACCAAGGCCGGTTTGCTAAGGTCGAGCTTGCGCAGTCCTCCCCGTTTGGTGCGTACGGTTATCGTGGCAAGCTGGCGGTCTGTGAAAGATGTTTGGCCGCCTTGGCTGTCGAACCGTTCGTCTGCGTCATAGCGCGGCGCATCCTGGTAATAGCTGTACGGTTTGGGGAATAAGGGATTGAACCGGTTTAATTTGACAAAATAGTCCGGATAAGCCTCCTCGTTGGTGAAGTCTTTCTTCATTTTGTCCTTGATGTAGTCTTCTCCTTTATCTTTGTCCGCAGCCGGAAGGAACAGGATGTATTTGTCATAAAGTAAAGGCGTCTTCATATAAAACATTCCATTCTCCGTCGTTTGCATGAGGTCCATGGTCTGGTTGCCTTGTATGAATGTGGGCCATACATTGACTTCTTCTTTCAGGTTGCTCATGATGGAACCCGTGGTGAACGGATCACGTTGGTTGTCCCGAAGCATTTGGGTCAGTGGGTTATTGTCTGTGGTGTTGCCGGATTCAAGTCCATTGTTTTCTTGGTTCGGGTGGTCTGCGGCTTCCATGATGTCTTCTATGGTAGCGTCCCGTTCTACGGAAGTGTCCGGAGCGCGCATGGTTCCTGTTCCGGGTAACCAGTTTTCTTCTTTGACATACGTTCCGTAGGCCAACCGGAAGTCTTCTATCCTGTTCACGCAACCGGAAATGGTTTGCAGTTGTTCCGGCATGTGCTGGATGGTCATGGGTTCGACGCCCGACATGGTTTTCCACGAATAACGTCGCCATCCCTGTACCATCATGAGGAGATCAAGTGCCTGGCGGCGGATACTGTCGTCCGCTTCGAAGTAGTAACCCGGATTCTCGACGAAACCTTTCAGTTCGCTTCCCAACAGCATTTCCGTGAGGATGTTGCCGTTGTCGTATGTCAGTTCGTCCGTGGCATGGTCCCGTATAGCCAATGACACATTGGGCGTGCCGGTGGTCGGGTTCGTCAGTTGGAGTTGCAGGGAGATGGGCTCGAAAGGTTCGTATTGTGCTTTTACCCCGTCGACGGTTAATTGCGGTGTGTCATATTCGTGGTGGTTGACGAATATCAGGCGGTCGGCGTACACACGTCCTTTCCCGTCGAACAGCGTAAACTGGTTTACTCCCGTAGGAAGCTGGTCGGACGGAATTTCTACGGTCGCTTTGCCGCCGTCGTCGAGCTTGATGTCATAATAGGCTTTCGATACGCCGTTGTGCATGACCTGCAGGCCGAGAACCGGTTTCGGGTTCGGAAGGCCGGAGGATTGGATAGAGGCGTTGACGACCTCCCCTTTTTGTACGACAGCCATGGCGCAGCCCTCCTTTTCCGGTTCGGGCAATGCGTATGTATAATCATACCCTTCGTATCGGAATACGGCTTTATATTTCTCTCCGGCCGATATGTCCGGTAAAGTGAATATGCCGCGTCCCCGGTTCGTGGTTTTGGTCCGGGCGATTTCCTTCCCGTTTTTATCCTGTATGGATAGCTCGATATCGATGTGTTTTCCTTCCTCGGTGTTGGCTTCGAACGCTACTCTTCCGGTAGTGCCTTTCACGATGTCTCCTCCTTCGGGATAGAAGCGGAGGTCGAGTTTCGGCTTGCCTTTGTCGGATTTGAAGTATCTTCGCATCGGCCTGAGCGTCATGTCTTTGACGTAATCTCCGGGAGTTTGCGGTTGGTCGAATACCGGGAATACACGTGAATAAATCTTATCATAATCCCGGAAAAAGTCTTTGGCCATTGATTTAAAGTAGAACATCAGTTCCGTCCATTTTGAATGCGGGTGTTCATACTGCCCGAAGTTCAGCATCCAACGGGTGTATGCCCTTAATTCATAATATCCGGCGTACAGGGAGTCGGTAAGCGCAAAAGCCCCGTGTCCCGTCCCGTCCGGCATTTCCACCTGTTGACGTTCTACCAGATAACCGTCGGGTGTGAGCAGTTCTACATATAATATTTTACTGAGGTCGGTCAGGGTCTGCCGGTCTGAGCGCGTGACGTAGGCTTTATACCATATCGTGTCGCCTACGAAATAGCAGGTGTTGTCGATGTGGAGAAAGACTTTTTCTTGGGGAATGGCCGTACCGAATTTTTCTACTTTCTGGCTTAAGGCCTCTGGGGTGGCAGAGGTTTGCGCTGCGTTTTCCCCTTGTCCCCATACGAAGAGAGAAGAGCAAAATGCAATACCGAGTGCAATGTTACGTTTCATGATATTTCGTTTAGGTTTGATAAGTACAAAGATAGTAATAAAATCTCCCATCAATAAATTTCTACCAAGAATTTCTTAGGTGATGTCCGCCGTTTATTGTTTTTATATCTATCTTTGCCCCAAGTAAAATTATTATGAAACTCAATTATACACATAAAGACTCTTATTATGACACTTATTAAATCTATTTCAGGCATACGCGGAACTATCGGTGGCCACGTGGGCGACACGCTGAATCCGTTGGATATTGTGAAGTTTGCATCTGCATACGCTGCATGGATTCGCCGGACGACTACGGTGAAGAGCAATACTATCGTGGTGGGACGGGATGCACGCATTTCCGGCGAGATGGTCAAGAACGTGGTGTGCGGCACACTGATGGGCATGGGGTTCGATGTGGTCGACATCGGACAGGCCTCCACGCCGACCACCGAACTGGCTGTAACGATGGAAAGAGCCTGCGGCGGCATCATCATCACGGCCTCGCATAACCCCCGGATGTGGAATGCTTTGAAATTATTGAATGAAAAAGGGGAATTCCTCAATCAAGAGGAGGGAAACGAAGTATTGCGTCTGGCCGAGGAAGAGGCGTTTGAATATGCCGACGTGGACCATCTGGGGCACTATCGGGAAGACCAGACGTACGACCAAAAGCACATCGACTTGGTCAAAAACCTGAAATTAGTGGACGTGGAGGCGATTCGCAAGGCGCATTTCCGCGTGGCCATAGACACGGTCAATTCCGTGGGCGGCATCATCCTGCCCCGGTTGTTGGAACAATTAGGAGTGGAGCAGGTCACGGGGCTGTTTACGGAGCCGACGGGGGACTTCGGCCATAACCCCGAACCTTTGGAAAAGAACTTGGGCGACATCAAGGCTTTGATGCAAAAAGGCGGCCACGATCTGGCATTCGTGGTAGACCCGGACGTAGACCGTCTGGCCATGTTCTGCGAGGACGGGACGATGTACGGCGAGGAATATACCTTGGTGACGGTGGCGGACTATGTGTTGCAGCATACGCCGGGGAACACGGTGTCTAACTTGAGTTCCACCCGTGCCTTGCGCGATGTGACCCGTATGCGCGGAGGGGAATACAGCGCGGCTGCGGTCGGCGAGGTGAACGTGGTGGCCAAGATGAAAGAGACCCGTGCCGTGATTGGCGGGGAAGGTAACGGCGGGGTGATTTATCCGGAGGCGCATTACGGGCGCGACGCATTGGTCGGCATTGCCCTCGTGTTGACCTATCTGGCCCGGACGGGAAAGAAAATGTCCGAACTGCGTGCCACCTATCCGTCATACTTCATGGCCAAGAACCGTATCGACCTGACGCCGGAGACGGATGTGGATGCTATTCTGGAGAAAGTAAAAGACATGTATAAGGACGAAGAGGTGAACGACATCGACGGAGTGAAGATTGATTTTCCCGACAAATGGGTGCATTTGCGTAAAAGCAATACAGAGCCGATTATCCGTGTGTATTCCGAGGCAGCCACGCAGGCCGAGGCGGAGGAAATCGGGCGGAAAGTCATGGACGTGGTCTATTCGCTGGCTTGACGAACCTGTTCATCATTAACCTGAGAAATATGAAAAAACTGTTATTGTATGTGTGGGGCTTGCTCTTCTGTTTGGGGATGCAGGCCGGTGGAGAACGGGAAACGGTGCTGTTGCGGGACGGATGGCGGTTTACCCGTGCGGACAATGAGTCGTTCGGCGGAGTGCAGGTGGACGACGGAAAGTGGAAACGCGTGTCCGTGCCCCACGATTGGGCGATAAGCGGGCCGTTCGATGCGAACAACGACCGGCAGTTCATGGCCATCGAGCAGGACGGACAGAAAGAAGCCCAGAACCAGTCCGGACGTACGGGAGGACTGCCTTTCGTTGGCGTAGGCTGGTACAGGCTGCATTTCGACGTGCCTGGTTTCGGGGCGGACAAGCGCGTGGTGCTGATGTTCGACGGGGCGATGAGCCACGCGCAAGTCTATGTCAACGGAAAGAAAGTGGGGAATTGGCCGTATGGCTATAATTCCTTTTATTTCGACGTGACGGATGCCGTGAACGCAAAAGACAATGTGTTGGCGGTGCGCTTGGAGAATGAACCCGAAAGCTCTCGCTGGTATCCGGGGGCCGGGTTGTACCGTAACGTGCATCTGGTCGTGTCGGGCAAAGTCGGGGTACGTACATGGGGCACGACCGTCACCACGCCGGCGGTGCGTGAGGATTTTGCGAAAGTGAAGGTGCGTACGGAACTGGAATATCCCGACGGCACGGACTGCAAGGATATCCGTCTGAAAACCGTCCTGCGTGCCCCCGGAGGACAAAAAGTGGCGGAGCGCGAAACCGCCTTGTCGCCGTATGACGAAGGCGTGCTCGAACAGGATTTCGTGGTGGACCGCCCCCTGTTGTGGGATTGCGAACATCCGAACCTCTACCGGGCGGACACGGAGGTGTACTATCAGGGACGTTTGAGCGACACCTACCGGACCACGTTCGGCATCCGTACGATTGAAGTCGTCCCTGAAAAAGGCTTCCTGTTGAACGGGAAAAGGTTGGTTTTCCACGGCACGTGCAATCATCACGACTTGGGACCGTTGGGCACGGCGGTGAACATGCAGGCCATCCGTTACCGGCTGAAGATGCTGAAGGACATGGGCAGCAATGCTTACCGCACGTCGCACAACATGCCGTCGCCGGAACTGGTGCAAGCCTGCAACGAGATGGGGATGCTGTTGATGGTGGAGACTTTCGATGAGTGGAAAGCCAAGAAAATGGCCAACGGTTATAACAAGTACTACGACGAGTGGGTGGAACGCGATTTGGTGAATGTGGTGCGTCATTACCGCAACGACCCGTCGGTCGTGATGTGGTGCATCGGCAACGAGGTGCCCGACCAAGGTTCGGCGCAGGGAGCAAAGCTTTGTCGGATGATGCAGGACATCGTGCACCGCGAAGACCCCACGCGGCCCTGCACACAGGGCATGGACCGTGTGGATGCCGCCATTAAGAGCCACGTGGCGGCCATCATGGACATCCCGGGCTTCAATTACCGTTCTAATCTTTACCAGAAAGCTTATAAGGCATTGCCGCAGCAAGTGGTACTGGGGTCGGAAACGGCTTCTACGGTAAGCTCGCGCGGCGTGTATAAGTTCCCTGTGGAACGCAAGGCCGGGGCGAAATACGACGACCATCAGTCGTCTTCCTACGATGTGGAACATTGCCCGTGGAGCGACTTGCCGGAGGACAACTTTATCCTGTCCGAGGATTTGCCCTACGATATGGGCGAGTTCGTGTGGACAGGCTTCGACTACTTGGGCGAGCCGACGCCGTATTATGACGATTGGCCTAGCCATTCTTCGCTGTTCGGCATCATCGACTTGGCTTACCTGCCCAAGGACCGTTATTACCTTTACCGCAGCCAATGGAACAAGGCAGCGGAAACCTTGCACATCCTTCCCCACTGGAACTGGCCGGGGCGTGAAGGCGAGGTGACTCCGGTATTCGTGTACACCAATTACCCTACGGTGGAACTTTTCATCAATGGCAAGAGCCAAGGGAAACGTACGAAAGATACCACCGTCAAGCTCGACGAGACGGAAAACGATGAGGCGCGCCGTGCTTTGGCCCGCCAGAAACGTTACCGGCTGATGTGGATGGACACGCGTTACGAGCCGGGCGAGGTGAAGGCTGTGGCCTACGACGAAAATGGACGGAAGCGTGCGGAGCAGATCGTCCGTACGGCAGGTAAGCCTTACCGCATCGTATTGAAGGCCGACAAGGACACGTTGGACGCGGATTTGCGGGATGAGGACTTGGCTTTTGTCACGGTCAGCGTGGTGGACCGCGAGGGCAACCTCTGTCCCGACGCACAGCATACGGTGAAGTTTTCTGTCCGTGGATCCGGGTATTACAAGGCCGGAGCCAACGGCAACCCAGTGTGTCTTGAACCGTTCGGCCGGCCGCAAATGCCGGTGTTCAACGGACAGATGACCGCCATCGTGGCGGAAAAGGGACAAGCCGGAACCCTTCGCCTGAAAGCGGAAGCCAAAGGACTGAAGTCCGCCGAACTGGTCTTGGCTGTCAAGCGGACGGAATAAGCTCGGAGGGAGGAGGAAATCCCTTTTTTCTATTCCTGTGCCTCTGGGGCGTAGGTCTCGATGAAATCCTTCTCGAAAGGAAGCGTACGGAGCACGTTCAGGTGAGAACGTGCTTCTTCTTTTTTATGCAAGGCCAGACAAATCCGTACCATCTGTTTGAGCAGGAGCGGAGACGGGCCGTTGGTATTCAAGTCCGCTTTGCCCAGTTCGTAAGCGATGGGGTATTGTTCCGAAGCGATGCAGTAGTCCATCAGGAAGTAATTCCGGGCGTTTTCGAGGTTACCGTCGCGGTTATGCAGGTAAATGGGGCGGCTTGTCGGCGGTAACATGTCTATGGGTACCTTGGGCACGTCGTTTTCGTCTTCCATTCGCGAAATGGCGTAGTAAGCCGCCACCGTGCTGTAGGTCAGGTCGGAGCGGGAAGCCGTGGCTTGCATGCTCTTCCAGTCCTGCCGTTCCAGTTCGCGCTGCATCTTGGCGGTAGGGCGCACGTAGGGGCGGTACCATTCGTTCATACCCACGGCACCGGCTCCCAAAATGAGGATGAATCCCATGGCTTTCCATTCGTCGAGCGGACGGTTGTAAGCCGGTGGGGTGAACAACCCCGAGAGTTTTTTCCGGCTGAAAGAACGTACGAAGGCGGCTTGGCAGGCCAGAATGAGGAGGATGCAGAAAGGAATGCCGAGCAGTTTGCCCGTTTCCGCCTGATAGTAAACATCGAAACCGTGGTAGACGACCACATAAATAAAAACGAATGCCGGGATGTATTTCAGGTATCCGAACCGGCCGCGCAACCTGAAGACGTAACCGGACAGCCAAGAGATGAGGGTAAGCATGCCCGAGAGAAGGGCACCGCCCCAAAAAGGCGAATGGAACGCTTGGAGCAAGGCACGCCCGATAATCCACAACGAACCGTAAGAGGTTTCCCATAGCGGGCGCATGGCTCCTTGGGCTGTGCTGAAGAAACTGTACTGTTGGGCGATGTAAAGCACGTCGCCGTAATAAATGCCGAAAAACATCCAGAAGCCGAAAAAGAACAGTTTCAGGGCGTCCGGCCACGCTGTCATTACACGTGAAGTACGGTTTTCCGGTGAAGGGTTTTGCTGTCTGTTCATAGTCGTATGGGGTTAAAGGGTTAATTTATGCAGCCAGTATCCGGCCTTTTCTTTGATTTCCGTTTGTTGTTTTTCCAACTCTTGGATGATACCGCATTGTTGTACGGTGCCCCGGACAGCCAACGCGTCGTCCACGGCGGTTTCCTCGCCGCCGTCGATACCGAAACCGGCAAGGGAACCTGTCGAGATGTCCTTTGTGGCATCGGCTATGATCTGCCGGTTGAGTGTCGTGGCGGCGGTTTCCCATTTCCGGATGACGGGCAGGCAGAGCGACGGGATAAAGTCCTTGCCATAGGTATCGGGGTATATCTCGTGCAAGAGGTTCCACGTCCAAGCCCAGGCGAAGTCGTCATACCGGTCGTGGATAAGCCGGAGCCGTTCTCCCAATTTTTCTATGCGGTCGAGTTGTCCGTTGGCGATGATTCTGGTAATGTCATTGATTTCGCTTATGGGTGCCAGCATGCCGCCGATGTCTCCCCAGCGGTCGCTGCATGCCGCACGGGGATGCAGGGCTTCGCATAGCCCGTCCGAGGGCATGCCCTCATGCGCCTCTAATTGCCGGATCAGTTGTTCGCCCAAGTAACGGTCTAAAGCCAGCCGGTACCATTCTATGCCTTGCTTCACCGATTTCTCTTTGAGCCACAGGTCGTTCCATGTGATTTCTTGGGTGTCTGCGTCGAAGCGTCCGCTTAATTCTTCCAAGGTAATCCGTGCCCGGAACACCCGCCCCATCGTATAAGGGGAGAACGTTTCGAAGGAGATCCGGTCCGTTTGAGGCACTTGGGGCGGGCGGCCGTCGCGTGCAGGCCATTTCCCGATATCGCGTAGCGTTCCCACGCCCCTCAGGGTAATGCCGGGAATCACGTAATGGGACGAGCCTTGCTCCACGAGGTAAGAGAATGGCCATTCGCTGCTGTCGGTACCGGGGGCGCAATGTCCCATGACTAGCGAAAACGCTCCGATATGCGCGGGCCACGAGATGTGGCTGCCCGAAGCGGTTTTGCATCCCCGTTCCAGCACACCGTGGTGTCGGGGGCCGAGCTTGTAGGCGTGGTTGCTCTGGTTGGTGCCCGAACCGGCGTTCATGAACGAGAACATGCCGCCTATCAACAGCGTGGACTTGTGGTGCGTCACCGTATAGGGACCGGCCAGGATGGCGCATGCCTCACCCTGCTCCGCCTGGCAGTTGCAACCGAAATAGGAGTCTGTGGCGGAAAATCCGTGCCCGATGGAAGAAGCTTGTCCTACATGGCAACGGGTGAGCGTCGCGCCGTCGGTGACATGGCAACCGGTTTGCAGGATGAAATCACGGGCGATGACCAAGTCACCCACGAAGGTAGGGGCGTCCGGATGGCTGCATATCGTGCCGTTTTCCAACCGGACGGCACCTTCCAAACGGCTGCAAGGCCCGATTTTCACGTTGTGGATCAGGCCGCAGCGGAGTATCCGTGTGCCCTCGCTTATCTTGCCGCGGTTGCCGGTTTGCCGTGCGGCGTAGTCCGAAACCAACCGGCGGAGGTTTTGCGTCAACAAGGCATCGTGGCGGTACATGGCTTGCATGTACGCTTCCTGTGCCGACAGGCGGTCGTGAATGAGGATGTCCCGTCCTCCGCTTTCGCTCATGACATGGAGTTCCGTACCGTTCCCGAAAGAAGAGGGGCCGGTCATGGCAATGGTGTCCGTATGGAGGATGATGCAGCCTGGGGCGATGTCGTAATGGGCGATATACTCGTGGACGTGGGCTATCAGACAGTCGTCGCCCACGGTGGTACAGTGCAGCGTGGCATGGCGGATACCCGTATGGAACGTGATTCCGCCCGGCAGCGTGACGGTCTTTTGGAAATTCCCGATACGGTTGGAGCCGGAGAAATGCACGTACGCTAGATGGCGAAGGTCGATATCCGGATGGACTTCAATCAGTTGCCAGTTCTCGGCCGTGCAGCCTTGCTGTTCCAGTTGTCGGATTTCGGTGGGAAGCAGTTGTCGGTATGCAGTGTCGGTATGTGTCTGTAGTTCCATGTCTTTTTCTATGCTGATTTGTTCAAGTTCCTATTTGGAGGTATAAAGAAACGTTTTTTTTTTGAAAGTCAGTGAGGTTTGCCTTATTTTTTTTGCAAGATACCCCGGACGGGGAGGGCTGCGAAGTGCATACCGTGGGTGGGCGTGCCGGACTTTGGAAGCAGGGCTTTGTCAAATGAAATCCTGCCTCAAGGAGTGGGCGGATTTACCTTGCGGCAAATGATTTTTTGTTCTGCGCCAAACGAAAAATCGTTCGCAGGAGATTGGAAAATCGTTTGCAGGAGATTTTTTTGCCGTTCTCTGTAGGTTTGTATTTTATTGTGGGTGAGGTGGTTGCGTGATGTGCGGAGAGAGCGGAGATGCGAGACTGTAATGTCCTGTTTTTTTAAGGCTTCATCGTAGGGCATAAAAAAAGGGTCAGCGCTCTGACCCAACCTTTGTTAACCTTAAATCTAATACTATGAAAAACACGATACAAAGGTAGGGAGTTTCGGCTTTCCGGCAAAATATCCGGCTTTTAATATCGAAAAAACGGCTTTTTCTTGATTTATATCAATACGGAGTGCTTTTTTGTGCTAACTTTGTTGGACAAGAACAAATATATGATACAAGAATGCTCTGTAGACAATGGATTTGGTTGAAAAGGTTCAGGCATCGTCGCGGATACGGTGTGCATTCTCCCTTTGCGTTCGACTTCCTGACGTATGTGGTGTATGAGCGTGGGGAATATTACGCCTATCGGGAACTGAAGAAACGTTATCCCGTGGTTTGCCTGTGCGGGGGCTTGCACCGGTTGAAATGCCGCAAGTTTCTTTTTCGTCTGTCCAATTACGTGCATCCCTCGCTGATCCGGATATATGGGCACGTGAAAGAGGCGGAAACGGCTTACTTGGCAGCGGGATGCCGTTCGGCCGCGGTATGCCAGGACTTGTTTTGGAAGGTGAGGGTACGGGAGAACGGAGGTTTCGTGCGGCAGAAGGAACTGATGGTCGTGGGGAGGGGGATTGCGCTCCGGCATTGGACGGCTGTGGTTTCGCGTCCGTCGACAAGGTGTTCGGTGTGCCTTCTTTTCGGCATACGGGCTTCAAAAGCGGCTTTGCGGGCGTGGAACGACGTGAAACGCTTGCCGGAAGCCGTGGTGACTTTCGATCTCTACGACTACGGTCTTGTGTTTTATGACCGTTCCAAGCAACGGCAAGATTATATTGTGAATTTTTAAATATACGGAAGGATGAAGAAAAGTAGAGTATATACCCGTACGGGCGACGGGGGAATGACCAGCCTGAGCGGGGGCGTGCGGGTGTCCAAGACGGATGTCCGCGTGGAAGCGTATGGGACGGTGGATGAGCTGAATGCCCACATCGGCGAATTGATTACTTATTTGGAACGTGAGGAAGACCGCAAGTTCCTGACAGGCATCCAATGTGACTTGTTCACGATAGGAGCCTATCTGGCTACGGAGCCCTCACGTGCGGAAAAGCTTGGCCGGGAGGTGGTGACGGAAGAAGACGTGACGCGTCTGGAACAAGCCATAGATGAGGCGGAAGACGGGCTTCCCGGATGGCGGGGATTCGTGCTTCCCGGCGGCTCCCGGGGGGCGGCCGTGTGCCATGTCTGCCGTACCGTGTGCCGCAGGGCGGAGCGGCGTATTCTGGAACTGTCCGGAAGTGCGCCGGTGATGCCGGAGGTTTGTGCGTATGTCAACCGCTTGTCCGATTATCTGTTTGTGTTGTCCCGTAAAATGCTATTTATTGAGGGGAAAGATGAAATTGTGTGGAAGAAACGTTGATGGTATCGAAAATATTATTATTTTTGCGCACAAAATAGAAAAACGAAGTTGTTATAAATATTAAGGACTATGTATTGGACACTGGAATTGGCTTCAAAGTTAGAAGATGCGCCATGGCCTGCCACCAAGGATGAACTGATTGATTATGCGATGCGTTCTGGCGCTCCCTTGGAAGTGATCGAGAATCTGCAAGAAATAGAGGATGAAGGCGAAATATATGAGACGATAGAAGATGTTTGGCCGGACTATCCGACGAAGGAGGATTTTCTTTTCAACGAGGACGAGTATTGATGTGCGTCGGACTTGGAAATACGGAAAACCTGAAATGATTACTGGAGCGGGTGTAAGTGTGCATCCGCTCCATTGTTTTACCTGAAACCGCGATTTTCGTGCGATGCCGGACAATAAAAAGAAAAAGATTCTGTTTTCTTAAAGTACAACGGTTGTAGAGACAGTGAAGACAAAGGGAAAACTAATAGGGTTTATCTTGATATTGAGCTTGTTGCCCCGGTGGGCCAAGGCTCAGTACGACCCGTCTTTTGTCAATTATTGGGCCATGACGCCCTTTTATAACCCCGCAGCGACGGGACAGTCTCCCATGCTGAACTTTCAAGGAGCTTACAGCATGCAGATGACTGGTTTTGAAAACGCCCCCGCCGTAATGTTTGCTTACGTGGATCTGCCGTTGTTTTTCATCAGCGCGAGGCACGGTGCCGGAGTGGGGTTCACCAACGACCAGATCGGTCTGTTCAAGCACCAGAAGTTTTTTCTGCAATATGCTTACCATCAGCCTTTGTGGGGAGGCAAACTGAGCGGAGGTATCCATTTGTCCATGCTCAGTGAGACGTTCGACGGGGGAGAGTTGGATTTGGGAGAGTCCGGCGACCCGGCCTTTCCTACGGCTGAGGCCAACGGGGCCGGTTTCGATATGAATTTCGGCATCCAGTATGCCCGTAAGTCGTGGTATGCCGGTTTTGCCATGATGCACTGTACCTCGCCGACCGTCACGTTGGGAGAGGAAAAAGTGAACGAATTTAAGGTCTCTCCTTCTTATTATTTGACGGGCGGGTACAATATACGGCTTAAAAGTCCGTTATATACCATACATACGACCGCCATGCTGCGTTCCGATGCCGTGGGTTTCCGGGCGGATATGACGGGACGCATCGCTTATCATGGCAGCAAGCATGAGTTGTACGGCGGGGTGTCGTACAGTCCGATGAATTCGGTCAGTTTCCTCTTCGGCGGAGACTTTCATGGCATCAATCTCGGTTATGCGTACGAAATGTACACGGCCGGCATCGGGGCATTGAACGGCAGTCATGAGATCATCATCGGCTATAAGACGGAGTTGAATCTGTTCAAGAAAGGAAAGAATAAACATAAAAGCGTAAGAATATTATAATAATGAATATGAAGTGTTGTGGGTTGATATGGGGCATAATGGCAGGTCTGGCGTTCAGTGCTTGTCTGGGTCCCCGTTCGGCATCCACCGCCACGGGTGGAGAAGTGACCGGTGTCGGGGGAACGGCCTACAGTGAACCGACTCCTTACGGGATGGTTTTCGTGAAGAAAGGTTCATTGAAAATCGGTACGGAAGAAACCGATTCGTTGTGGGGAATGACCATTCCTACCCGGGAAATTTCGGTCGACGGCTTCTGGATGGACGCTAACGAAGTGTCGAATGCCAAATATCGCCAGTTTGTCTTTTGGGTGCGCGACTCTATTATCCGCGAACGCCTGGCCGATCCGGCATACGCGGGCGACGAGACCTACAAGATAGAGGAGGACAAGTTCGGGAATCCTGTGACTCCTTATCTGAACTGGAAAAAGCCGATACCCTGGAAACGCCCGAACGAAGACGAGTTGAGGGCCATAGAAAGTGTGTACGTGACGAATCCAGCTACGGGGGAGCGTATGTTGGATGCGCGCCAGATGAATTACCGTTATGAGGTGTTCGATTATACCGCTGCCGCTTTACGCAAGCACCGCCTGAATCCGGATGAACGCAACCTGAATACCGACCATGCCGTGGATGCGGACGAAGTGGTCATGATTTCCAAGGACACAGCTTACATCGACGACGAAGGGCGTATCGTGCGTGAAACCATCACCCGCCCGCTTTCGGGACTGCATGATTTCCTGAATACTTATATCGTGAATATTTATCCGGATACGACGTGTTGGGTGAACGATTTTTCCAATGCGGAAAATGAACGCTACATGTTGCAATACTTCTCCAATCCGGCTTATAACGATTATCCGGTGGTCGGTGTGACCTGGGAACAGGCCAATGCTTTCTGCGATTGGCGTACGGAGTTCCTGAAACGTGGTTTGGGAGCCGCAGCCAGTCAGATACAGCCTTACCGTTTGCCGACAGAGGTGGAATGGGAATTTGCCGCACGTGGTCCCGAAGGAGCCTTGTTCCCGTGGGAGACAAAAGGGGTGAAAAGCGAGAAAGACTGTTATTATGCCAACTTCAAACCCGACCGTGGGGACTATACGGACGACGGGAGCTTGATAACGTCCAAATGTGGTTCCTATTCGGCCAATTCCAACGGTTTGTTCGACATGGCGGGAAATGTGGCGGAATGGACGAGTACGGTGTACACCGAATCGGGTGTGGACGGCATGAGCGACATGAATCCGGAACTGAAATACAATGCCGCGAAAGAAGACCCTTATCGCCTGAAGAAGAAGTCGGTGAGGGGCGGTTCGTGGAAAGACCCGGAATCCATGATACGTTCCGTATGGCGTTCATACGAATATCAAAACCAACCGCGTTCGTACATCGGTTTCCGTTGTGTACGTTCTGTGTCGGGGACAACCAATAAACGTAAATAAAAAGATTAAAGAGGTAAAAATATGGCTAAGAATAGAAAAAACATAATTATCCGTATTCAGGATTGGATTGAGTCAGTGCCCGGACAGACATTCCTGAATTATGCGTACAGTTGGGGAGCGGCCGTGGTTATTCTTGGAGCTTTGTTCAAACTGACTCATATTCCCGGGGCCAATGCGATGTTGTTCATCGGTATGGGGACGGAGGTTCTGGTGTTTTTCATCTCCGGTTTCGACCGTCCGGCAGAACTGAAGCGCGATGAAGACCGGGTGAGTCTGGCTTCGGATGAAGAGGATTGGGACGAAGAGGCTGTCGGCGAAAAGGAAGCCGGGAACCTTCCTGAGGTTGCGCAAGGTGGAGTGGCCCAACCGGTTGTGTCCGGTGGAGGGGTATCCCAACCCATAGTCGTGGGAGGGCCGGTCGTAGTCGGAGGAAATGGAGGCATCCCTCTTTCCAGGGCGGCGGCTACTGTAAATCCGGAAGTGTCTGGCGCAGCAGGCGGCGGAACACAAGGCGTGCAGGGCAGCGTGGGGCAGCAGGCGTTGGATATAAAGGCTTTGGCCGATATGGTGAATGCTTCCAACGCAGAACTTTTTGCGAAAGTGCTTGAAGATGCCCGTAACGCTTCTACTCCCGAAATGAAGGAGGCGGCTGAAAACTATGTGGAAGAGCTGAAGACGTTGACCGAAACCTTGGCTCGCGTGTCCGAACAGGCTGAACACATGACGCGTGATGCCAAAGAGATGGATAATCTGAACCGTACGCTGACGGGCATCAATACGATATACGAGATGCAGTTGAAGAGTATCAGTACGCAGGTGGGCACGATAGACCAAATCAACGAACAGACCCGCAAGATGGCGCGTCAGATAGAAGAATTGAACGGCATTTACAACCGTATGATTCAGGCTTTGACGGTGAACATGAAGCATACGCCGGGCGGTTCGATAACAGAATAAACGGATTAATCAGAAAGGAATACGAAATGGCATCCCAGCAAAATAGAATGTCTCCGCGTCAGAAGATGATCAACCTCATGTATGTGGTGCTGATGGCTATGTTGGCCCTGAACGTGTCTTCCGACGTGTTGAACGGTTTTTCATTGGTGGAAGACAGCCTTCTGCGGACTACGGCGAACGCTTCTGCGTCCAACGAAGCCCTTTATAAGGATTTGCAGGGACAGATGGAGGCCAATCCGGCCAAAGTGAAGGAATGGTTCGACAAGGCACAGTATGTGAAGAAAATCTCAGACTCCTTATATAATTATGCGGAAGCCCTGAAGGTCAGTATCGTGAAACAGGCGGACGGGGAAGACGGTGACGTGAAAGACGTGCAGAACAAGGAGGATCTGGAGGCGGCTTCCCATGTGATGTTGGCGCCGCGCCGAGGAGAAGGACAGAGGTTGTTCGCGGCCATCAACAGTTTTCGTGAAAGCATCGTCGGCATGTTGACAGACGAGACGCAGAAGAAAATCATTGCGGACAACCTGAGTACGGAGGTTCCGAACAAGGCCGGTACTTTAGGGAAGAATTGGCAGGAGTATATGTTTGAGAATACGCCGGTGGCTGCGGCCGTCACTTTGCTTTCCAAATTGCAGAGTGATGTGCGTTATGCCGAAGGAGAGGTGCTTCATGCCTTGGTGGCCAATATAGACATGAAAGACTTGCGTGTGAACGAGTTGAATGCGTTTGTGATACCGGCTTCGCGTACGGTGGTACAAGGTGGGAAGTTCAGTGCCCAGATCATCATGGCTGCTGTGGATACGACCCAACGTCCGACGGTATATGTCAACGGACGGCAAATCACTTCACCGGGCGGGCTGTATGAGACGGTTTGCAGTAGTACGGGCGATTATACGCTGAAAGGTTATATCGAGATGATGGACGGGCGTGGCCAGATGGTGCGCAGGGACTTCTCTCAGCCTTACACCGTGGTGGCTCCTTCGGCTACGGTGTCGGCAGACTTGATGAATGTGTTGTATGCCGGATATGAGAACCCCATGAGCGTGTCTATTCCCGGGGTTCCGGCCAATAAGGTGGTGGCTTCCATGAGTGGAGGAGTGTTGCAGCCCACAGGGGCGGGCAAATATATAGCCCGACCGGCAGAAGTGGGCAAAGATGCCGTGATTACGGTCAATGCCAATATGGAGGGACGTATGCAGAAGATGGGACAGTTTGCCTTTCGTGTGCGTAAGTTGCCCGACCCGTCGGCTTATATAGAGTATGCGGCGGAAGGCGGTAGCAACCGTTTCCGTGGCGGGCGTTTGTCCAAACAAGTGTTGATGGGAACGAAAGGCATCGGCGCAGCTATTGACGACGGACTTTTGAATATAGAGTTCCGGGTGCAAGGGTTCGAGACGGTGTTTTTCGACAATATGGGTAACGCCGTACCGGCGGTGTCGAACAGCGCGTCTTTCACCGAGCAGCAACGTTCGATGTTCCGTTCGTTGGGACGTGGAAAACGGTTCTATATTTCCCGTATAAGAGCCGTAGGCCCCGACGGGGCAGAGCGGACGCTCGACGGCTCTATGGAAGTGATTGTCAACTAATGAATGGATGGAAATGAAGACTATGAGTAAAAATAAGATAAGGATGAAACGTCTGTTTTTTGTTTTGTTAGGAGTTGCCCTGTACGTGCAGGCGGAGGCGCAGCCGGCTCGCCGCAGGGTGAAACCCAATGATGCAGACAAGGCCGAGAAAACCGTAGACCGTGCCAGTTTGCAGTTCCCCGTGGCGGTGGAAGTGCCTGAGGACGTGGTGTGGCGTCGCGATGTGTATCGTCAGTTGGATCTGACGCTGGACAAGAACGCCCCCCTATATTATCCGGTGGAGCCTTCCGCAGGCCAGATAAATCTGTTTACGTATCTGTTCGATTTATTGCTGACGGGAAAGATTACGGCATACCAATATAAACTGGACGGTAACGAGTCTTTTACCTCGCGCGATAAGGTGGACGTGAAAGAATTGTTAGAGCGTTACCATATATATTACGAGGAGCAGAACGGGCGTCCCCGTGTGAATGCCAGCGATATTCCCTCGGCTGAAGTTTCCCGTTATTATATAAAGGAGAGCTCTTATTTCGACCAAAGGACCTCGACGTTCCGTACGAAAGTCACGGCCTTATGCCCAGTGCTTATGCGCGGAGATGATTTTGGCGGAGAGGCTACCCCATATCCTTTGTTCTGGCTCAAATATGATGATATCAGTACGTATTTGGCCCGTCACGCGATGATGGCAAGCAATTATAACAACGTGACGAACATGACGGCGGCGGATTATTTCTCCATGAATCTGTATGACGGAAAGATTTATAAGACGAACAATATGCAGGGGAAGGTGCTGGCTAACTATTGTAAGACGGACAGTGCCATGGCCAACGAACAGAAGCGGATAGAGAAACAACTTTCCGACTTTGAAAAACATGTTTGGGGGCATGACGACTCGGTGGCTGTAGATTCAACGGCAGCCAAGGAGGCTGTAGAAACGAAAAAGGAGAAAGCTTCCCGAACTACACGTAATTCGCGTCGTGCTTCGGCATCGTCGGACGACTCGAAAAAGGCAAAGGCAGAAAAGACTAAGGTTTCCAAGACGCGTAGGGGGAGTTCCGGAGGGGGAGGAGCCTCCACGCCCAGAGTGACCGTACGCAGACAACGTAGATAATAAAAAGGAGATATATTTTCGGAAAAAGTTGAAAGTACGGCAAACAGTTGCTATCTTTGTTTTTCGATAAGAAATAAAAAGCAAACTTCTATGAAGAAATTAAGTGCAGTATTGATGTGTATGGTGGCGTTTTTATGGGCGGCACCTGCCAATGCGCAGTTCAAGTGGGGACTTGAAGGCGGTGTGAACTTGAGTAAGGCAAGTATAAAAGGTGACGGAGGCTTGTTCGATGCTTCCAATCGTACGGGATGGTTCGTCGGACCGAAAGTGCAGATGACCATGCCGGTCATCGGTTTGGGTATCGATGCTTCCCTTCTCTACTCCCAGAAGTACATGAAGATGGATTTTTCAGGTGAAGTAGACGGGGAGAATGTCAACGGGAGTACGCCTAACAAATCCATGCCTTACGTGGAGATCCCCATTAATTTAAGGTATAATTTTGGCTTTAGCAGTCTGGTCGGCGTTTATTTGGCTACAGGTCCGCAATACAACTGGTATCTGGGGAGCCGTAATTTAAAGTATGCCGGTGAAAGTATCGGAAGTTTGGAACGCTCTACGTTCAGTTGGAATGTGGGAGCCGGTGTGACACTGCTTAGCCATTTGCAAGTAGGTGTGACCTACAATATCGCCATGGGTGAGACCGGAAAATTAGGCGGTGTGGGCGATGTCATAAAAGAGTTTGACGTAAAGAACAACACATGGCAAGTTCGTTTGGCTTACCTGTTTTAATGTAGTCCGATAGAAAAATGGAATAAACGGAAGCCGTCTGCATGAAGCGGACGGCTTTCCTTTTGTCTGTTAGCTTCTTTTGTCGTATTTTTGTAACGCATTAAAATCCGTGCGTATGAAGTTTGTAGATGTCATTCTTCCTCTTCCCTTGCCGGCGGCTTATACATACGCTTTGCCCGAAGAGCGGCAAGAAGTGGTACGGCCGGGCTGTAGGGTTATCGTGCCGTTTGGAGCCAAAAAGTTTTATACGGCTATTGTGGTTGACGTTCACGGGCGGCAGCCGCAAGGTTATGCCGTGAAGACCGTGTGGGAGATACTTGATTCGGCTCCCGTTTTACTTCCGGTGCAGTTGGATTTTTGGAGATGGTTGGCAGACTATTACCTTTGTGCCGTAGGGGATGTGTATAAGGCTGCCCTGCCGTCCGGTATGAAACTGGAAAGCGAGAGCAAGGTGGCGGTAAACAGTGAATATGCGGGAAATGCCGTATTGTCGGAACGGGAGCAACGGGTCGTTACTTGGGTTTCGAGGCGTTCCGAACCGACCGTGACGCAACTTCAAAAAGAATGTGAGGATTTTCGGGTGTTGCGGGTGGTAAGGTCTTTGATGGACAAGGGTGTCCTTGCCATGAAAGAGGAAGTCAAACGCAGCTATAAGCCACGTACGGAAGTACATGTGCGCTTATCGGAAACCTATTTTGACGAGGACAAACTTCATGAATTGCTTGACGGTTTAGGAAGAGCACCCAAACAGCAGTCCCTTTTATTAAAGTATTTAGAGCTGGCAGGTGCCGGAACGGCTTTCCGGTTGCGTAATCCGAAGATGCTGGCGGAGGTGGGGCGGAAAGCCCTGATAGAAGCTGTTGGTGGCAGTCTGGCGATTTGCCGTGCTTTGGAAGAGAAGGGTGTATTGGAGGCCTATCCATACGAGATAGGCCGTTTGGCGCATACGGAGGTCACCGAAACGATTGGTGTTTCTCCTTTGAGTGAGGCACAGGCACGGGCGTTCCGGGAACTGGAAGAAGCTTTTGCCCGTCATCCGGTATGCCTGCTTCACGGAGTGACATCGAGCGGGAAGACCGAGGTTTACATTCATCTGATTCGTCAGATGATAGCCGAAGGGAAACAGGTGCTTTACTTGGTGCCGGAGATTGTGCTGACCACCCAGTTGACGGACAGGTTATATCGCGTATTCGGTAACCGCATGGGCGTGTACCATTCCAAGTTTCCCGATGCCGAACGTGTCGAGATTTGGCAAAAGCAGTTGTCCGAACAGCCTTACGATATTATTGTAGGCGTTCGTTCGTCCGTCTTCTTGCCTTTCCGGCATCTGGGGCTGGTCATAGTGGACGAAGAGCATGAACAATCTTATAAACAGCAGGAGCCTGCGCCGCGTTACCATGCCCGGAATGCGGTGATCATGTTAGCCCGGATGTACGGTGCCCGTACCTTGCTCGGTACGGCTACTCCGGCGTTGGAGACTTATTATAACGTCCGCATGGGCAAATACGGTTTGGTGGAGCTGACCGAACGTTTCGGACAAGTACGTTTACCGGAAGTCGAGGTGGTGGATATCAAAGAGCTGCAACGCAAAAGGCGCATGGCCGGTCCGTTCTCGCCGCGTTTGTTGGAGGAGATGCGCCGGGCATTGGAAAACAAGGAACAGGTCATACTGTTCCAGAACCGGCGAGGTTACGCTCCGATGATAGAATGCCACACGTGCGGTTGGGTGCCCAAGTGCAAAAACTGCGATGTCAGCCTGACGTACCATAAGGGACTGAACCAAATGACTTGCCATTATTGCGGCTACACGTGTAACGTGCCGACTCGCTGCCCAGCCTGTGAAGGTACGGAGCTGGTGCAGCGAGGGTTCGGTACGGAAAAGGTGGAAGATGCCGTACATCAAGTCTTTCCGGAGGCCGCCGTGGCCCGGATGGATTTGGATACGACCCGTACACGTTCGGCCTACGAAGGAATCTTGGAGGATTTCCAAAGCGGAAAGACCGATGTGCTTATCGGAACGCAGATGGTGACCAAAGGATTGGATTTCGAACGAGTCAGCGTGGTCGGCATATTGAATGCCGACGCCATGCTTAATATCCCGGACTTCCGAAGCTTCGAGCGCGCCTTCCAGTTGATGGCACAAGTGGCCGGGCGCGCCGGACGCCGCAGCAGGCAGGGACGTGTCATCCTGCAGACCAAGAGTCCGGATCTGCCTCTCATCCGTCAAGTGACGGAACATGACTACTTCGGGTTGTACGTAGGGCAGATGGAAGAGCGTCAGATGTTTGTATATCCTCCTTTTTGCCGTTTGATTTATGTCTATATGAAACATAAGCGGGCAGATGTGCTCGACCATCTGGCTGCTGAAATGGGGAGCCGTCTGCGCCAGGTGTTCGGTTCCCGTATTTTAGGGCCTGACGCGCCGCCCGTGGCACGAATCCAATTGCTCTACATCCGTAAAATCGTAGTGAAAGTAGAACCCGGAGCTTCTCTGTCCAAGGTACGGGAACAGTTGCTTTATCTCCGCCAAAGCCTGATGGCACATCCCGATTACCGCAGTGCCCAAATCTATTATGACGTAGACCCCATGTAAGGCAGGACGCTTATTTCTTTTTCAGTTCCGGATAGCTGATACGCGTGTGGTAAATCGTCTTCAGCTTTTCTTTGAACACGTCTTTAGCCACGGTGATGTCGTGGAACGTGATGGGGCAGTCTTTGAAGAATCCTTCCTGCACTTGGCTGTCCACGATCTTATCCACCAGTCCGCTGATACTCTCTTCCGTGTATTCGTTCAGGCTTCTGGAAGCGGCTTCCACAGAGTCCGCCATCATCAAAATGGCCTGTTCCAGCGTGAACGGGTTCGGACCGGGGTAAGTGAAAAGGGATTCGTCTACCGGTTGGTCCGGATTCTGGTTCTTGTATGAAATCAGGAAGTATTTGGTCTTGCCTTTGCCGTGGTGCGTCGAGATGAAATCCTTTATGACTTGCGGCAGGTTATATTTGTCGGCCAGTTTGAGTCCGTCTTTGACATGACTGATGACAATCGCCGCACTTTGTTCGTAACTGATACGATCGTGAGGATTGAAGTTATTCTGGTTTTCCGTAAAGTAGGCCGGACTGTTCATCTTTCCGATGTCGTGGTATAAGGCTCCGGTTCGGACGAGCAGCGCCTTGGCACCGATTTTATTCGCCACTTCCGTAGCCAGGTTCGCCACCTGCATGGAGTGTTGGAATGTGCCCGGAGCCACTTCCGAGAGCCGTTTCAGCAGTTCGTTGTTGGTGTTGGACAATTCGACAAGAGTCACGTTGGAGGTGAAGCCGAAAACCTTTTCGAACAAGAACAGCAACGGGTAGGCAAATAACAAGAGGATGCCGTTGATGATAATATAGATATACATGCCATACTCCAGGCGTGCGAAGTCTTTTTCGTGAATAAGTTCCATACTCATGTAAAAAGCTATAGACGCCAATGTGACATAAAATGCCGAACGGATAAGCTGCGAACGTTGGGAAAGCTCCCTCAGGCTGTAGATGGCCACCATGCCCGCCACAAGCTGTGTGGCGATGAACTCGTAGGGGTATTTCAGGGATATGGCACTGATGAGCACCGTAGCCACGTGAGTCACAAAAGCCGTCCGGGAATCCATGAACACCCGGATGAAAATAGGAGCCATGGCGAACGGGATGATGTAGACATTGAACAGGTTATGCTTGATGAGGAATGAAGTTATCAACGGGTAGATGACCGGCATGGAGGCGATGAACAGGATGTGGCGCGTGTTGGCCAGATAGTCACGGCGGAACAGGTTGAAGTACAACGTCAGGCAGGCAATGATGAGAGCCACGTAAAGCATTTGGCCGAGCAATACCGTATGCGTTTGCATTTTGGACGTGTTTCGGCGGGTATATTCTTTTTCCAGAGAAGTGAGGATGTCGTATGTTTCCTTGTCCACGATATCCCCTCGGTCTATAATTTTCTGCCCGCTCATGACCATACCGGACGAATAGGAAAGAGAAGACAGCAAGTCTTTCCGGGATTCTTCGGATTTTGTCTTGTCGTAGGTCAGATTGGGTACGATATAGTCGCTCAGGTTGCATTTCCGCAATACTCTGCGGTCATAATGCAAGCTGTCTTCTCCCAAGTCGATAAGGTATTCGTATGCGGTTTTGTGCGAGAAGACCTGAGTCATCGGTTGTTCCTTGGCCATGTTCTGTGCGAATATGCGGATAGACGCCACTTCATCGCTGTGCATTTGGTCGAAATCCTCCGTGTCCATGACGCCCTGCGCGTAAATATGTTCCAGTTTGTTTTCCACGTATGCCAGATAATTGGCCGGTATGGTGGCCGGTTTCTGTCCGTTTATGGTGGCCTTGAACTTTTCTATCTGTTCTTTCCCCACGGTCTCGTCGATGGCGAAATAAGGTTCGTAGTGCTGTAAGATACTGTCCTGTTCCGTCTGTATGGTTTCCGCGCTTTTGTATATCGGAAAGTCGTAGGTCGCGATGAGCTGACTGTAACGCCAAGGTTTGCCCACGTCGAACTGGTAGGTCGAACGTTCGTCACGCGGCATGTACAGGCACACGATAAACAAGGCCGTGACCGTGATGACGATTCTATAAATCAAAGCCTTCGGGGTAAGGCTGTTTTGTTGGTTATGTCTGTTCATCTCTTTTTCCGTATTTTATATAGGGCGAAAATACGAAAAAAATACGGGGCGTTTAAATAAAAAGTAGTATTTTTGCACAATATTCACAAATGTTGTTATGACACAGAGAAAAGTAAGGGTTCGTTTCGCTCCCAGTCCCACGGGAGCCTTGCATATAGGCGGTGTACGTACGGCTTTATACAATTATCTTTTTGCGCGCCAGCATGGCGGCGAGTTCATTTTCCGTATCGAGGACACAGACTCCAACCGGTTTGTCCCGGGAGCGGAGGAATACATTTTGGAATCTTTCCGTTGGCTCGGCATTCCTTTCGACGAAGGAGTAAGTTTCGGTGGGGAGCATGGTCCTTACCGTCAGTCGGAACGCCGGGACATTTACAAGAAATACGTGCAGGAGTTGCTGGATGCCGGTAAGGCTTATATCGCCTTCGACACGCCGGAAGAACTGGAGGCCAAGCGGCAGGAAATCCAGAATTTCCAGTACGATGCCTCTACGCGCGGTATGATGCGCAATTCGCTGTCGTTGCCGGCTGACGAGGTGGAGCGGCTGTTGGCCGAAGGCCGGCAGTACGTCGTCCGGTTCAAGATAGAGCCGGGCGAGGACGTACATGTGGACGACATGATTCGCGGCGATGTGGTCATCAACTCTTCCATTCTCGACGATAAGGTGCTTTACAAGAGTGCCGACGAATTGCCGACCTACCATCTGGCCAACATCGTAGACGACCATCTGATGGAGGTGACCCACGTGATTCGCGGTGAAGAATGGTTGCCTTCGGCTCCGTTGCATGTTCTGCTTTACCGTGCGTTCGGATGGGCTGACACGATGCCGAAGTTCGCCCATTTGCCTTTGTTGCTCAAGCCCGACGGGAAGGGGAAATTGAGCAAACGCGACGGCGACCGTCTCGGCTTTCCGGTTTTCCCTCTCGAATGGCACGACCCCAAGACGGGCGAAGTGTCCTCCGGCTATCGTGAGAGCGGCTATCTGCCGGAGGCTGTCATCAATTTCCTGGCCTTGTTGGGTTGGAACCCGGGAACCGACCAAGAGATCATGTCGTTGGACGAACTGGTGGAGCTTTTCGACATCACCAAATGCAGCAAGGCCGGTGCCAAGTTCGATTACGTGAAGGGCCTGTGGTTCAACCGTGAATATATCCTGATGAAGGACAACAAGGAATTGGCTCCCGCTTTCGACAAGATACTGCGCAAGAATGGGATAGAAGCACCGATGGAACGCGTAGAAGCCGTGGTGGGCATGATGAAGATGAAGAAAATCAATTTCATCAAAGAGCTGTGGCCCCTTTGCGATTTCTTCTTCATTGCCCCCGAAACGTACGACCGCGAGGACAAGTTCGTGCGGAAGAACTGGACGGAAACGGCGGCGGCCGACATGGCCGAACTGGCCGCATTGCTGGAAGGCTTGGATGATTTCTCGGTAGAGGGACAGAAAGCGGCTGTGGACCGTTGGGCGGAAGAGACAGGCAAGAAACCTTGGAATCCTTGGCGTGTGGCTTTGGTGGGCACAGGAAAGGGCCCCGACATGTATGAACTTTCAGCTTTCCTTGGGAAGGAGGAAACATTACGTAGAATGCGTAAAGCCGTAGAGATTCTGAAATGATATATTCGATCGCGCTTTATCTGTATGCCTTGGCAGTCGTATTGGTTTCGCCTTTCCGCAAGAAAGCGTGGCTGATGGTGAAAGGGCAATGGAATACTTTCCGTATCTTGCGGAAAAGCATCCGCCGGGAGGAAATGTATGTTTGGTTTCATGCCGCTTCCCTGGGCGAGTTCGAACAGGGGCGTCCGCTGATGGAGCGGTTGCGGCGGGAGCATCCGGAGTACAAGATATTGCTGACCTTTTTCTCTCCTTCGGGTTATGAAGTGCGCAAGGATTACGAGGGGGCGGACGTGGTGTGCTATCTCCCGTTCGACACACCGGGCAATGTGCGCAGCTTTTTGCGGTTGGCTCGTCCGCGTATGGCGTTCTTCATCAAATATGAGTTTTGGAATAATTACCTGCATGCTTGCCGCCGTCGTCAGATTCCGGTGTACAGCGTGAGCAGTATTTTCCGTGAGAACCAAGTGTTTTTCCGTTGGTATGGGCGCAGTTACAGCGATGTGCTGCGTTGTGTGACCCATTTCTTCGTGCAAAACGAAACTTCGTGCGAATTGTTGGCACGCAAGGGCATCACGAACGTCACCGTGGCCGGAGACACGCGTTTCGACCGTGTGCTGGACATTTGCCGGCAGGCCAAGGATTTGCCGTTGGTGAAAGCTTTCAAGCAAGATGCCAAGGTATTGGTGGCCGGAAGCTCATGGGCACCGGATGAGGATTTGATTATTCCTTACTTCAACGCCCATCCGGAAATGAAGTTGGTGTTGGCGCCCCATGTGGTCAGTGAAGACCATTTGAAGGAGATAGAGGGAAAGTTGCGCCGTCCGTTTGTGCGTTACTCCCGTGTCACGGAGGAAAGTGCCGCCCGTGCCGATTGCTTGATTATCGACGGTTACGGTTTGCTTTCGTCCATTTATCGTTACGGCGAGATGGCCTACGTGGGCGGCGGTTTCGGCGTAGGCATCCATAACGTGCCCGAGGCGGCGGTATATGGTGTACCCGTGCTTATCGGTCCGAACAACCGTAAGTTCCGTGAGGCGCAGGATTTGTTGCGCGAGGGCGGTTGCATGGAAGTGACGGATGCAGACACCTTCGGCCGGACGATGGACCGTCTGCTTTCCGACGGGAAGTTCTTGGCGGAGCGGGGACGGATTGCCGGACAGTATATCGAGCGGAATGCCGGAGCGTCGGATTTGATTTTCGATAGTGTGAAATTCTGAAGGATGAATCAGATAGGATACAAGTTGGAAAAAGCGGGCGTTTGTCCGCTTTTTTTGTGTCCCGACAGGCTGAAAACCGGCAAAAACAGCTCCCGTCTGTATGTCCGATTCCGGGAAAAAGAGAGTAAAATGCGGTATTTTGGGGGCGTTTTGGGGGAGTTTTCCCCGTTTTTTCGAGGTTTGTTGTCTTTCGTTTGAAGCAAATTGGAAAATCGTTCTGCTCCAAACGAAAAATCATTCTCATGAGATTGGAAAATCAAAGTGTTCCAAACGGCATTTTTGGGGGCTTGCAATCATTTTTTTACCTCCTTTTTTCGCTATTTGCATGAACTTCACAGTCCAAAATATAAGAGCATGATGCTCCTCCTTTCCTTGTTTCTTGTGTCACGGCGGAAGTGCTGTCGCCCGGTTCTGCGGAGCCTACGGGTACGGATGTCACCGGAAGACGGTGTAGGCTTTCTTTTTGTACGAGGGGCAACCGTGCGTGGCTGGCGTATTTTCCTTTGGCTTTCCCGAAGGGGGAAAATATTCGATTCTGGCGAAGGTTACGTCGTGGTGATGTCAAGTTTTCCGAGAAACGACTTTGGCCGCAGAGGCTTTCATGTCTGCGGCCAGAGTCATATTTCGGTCCAAGGGAGTTTCATTCAGCTTGTTCCAATAGTTTCAGAACCTCTTCATAGCGGTCGCAACTGACGACGTAACATTTGTTTGATGTTTTAATTTCAATCAGTGATTGGGTGTCTTTGACTGCTACAGTGAATTGTCCTGTCTTGTCCTCCCAAAACTCTCCGGTGAGTCCGAAAAGCCCATAAACACCCCAACTTTTGATGGCACGGGTGAGCGTTTTTCTGTGGCGGGCATATAGGATTTCTTTTCGGGGGATGGTTATGGCACCGTATACTTTTCTGATGACAACCTTGTCTGCTGTCACTTCTACCTGTTTGATTTGGTTAAAATAGGAATATATGAATGCTACGATGACAAGACAGATACAGGCGTACAGAGCTACTGCAAGTCCTATGCCGGTTTGTCCTTTCATCAGCCGGCAGATGGCCGTAGCGGCGGCTGCCAGCAAGATGAAAGACATGAACCAGGTGGTGCATAGCAGTCCGATAGAATAAGAGGATTTGAATTTTCTCATAATTTCACGTGTTGACGTATTATCGCCGGGTAGCTTCGTCATACTCTTCCGATGTGGTGCAGTAATGCGTGTGTTCGGGATGGGCATCCGAACGGCGGTACCAGTCGGAGTACATGACGTAGTGTTGGGCATAGCCTACATTGAGTTCCTTGGCTTGTTCGGGGTCTACCTTCTTGATGAATCTGGCCGGTACGCCTCCCCATAACTCGCCGTCGCCGATGACCGTATTCTTCAGAACCAAGGCGCCGGCGGCTACGATGGCGCCATGACCGACGACAGCGTGGTCCAGAATGGTGGACCCCATACCGATGAGAGCACCGCTTTTCACTTCGCAACCGTGCAGCGTGACATTATGTCCTACGGTCACGTCGTCGCCGATGATGATGGGGGCTTTGCCGTAAAGCGTATGCAGGCAAGAGCCGTCTTGGATGTTCACGCGGTTGCCGATTTTGATGAAATGTACGTCGCCGCGCAGGACGGCGTTAAACCATACGGTACAGTCGTCGCCCATGGTTACGTCGCCGATGATGGCTGCCCCTTCGGAGAAGTAGCAGTGTTTGCCGAACTTGGGAGTCAAGTCGTTGAGTTTTTTAATCAATGCCATATTTTATGATTTTTGAGATGGTTTTGTGTGTTCGTATGGCCGGGTCGCTTCGCGGAGCCATGTGCGGTGTTCGTGGTCGAGCAACGGAGCCAGTTGGTCGTACACCCGGCTGTGGTAACGGTTGAGCCATTCGATTTCCTCCGTGTCGAGCAAGGACCAGTCTATCGGTTTCATGTCGATGGGACAGAGGGTGAGTGGGTCGAACTGGAGGAATGTGCCGAACTCGGTTTCCCGATAGGGCAAGATGATCTGCGTGTTTTCGATGCGTATGCCATGCCGCCCTTCTTTGTAGATGCCCGGTTCGTTGGTCACGGTCATGTAGGGGAGGAGCGGGGACGGCATATAGTTCATGCGGATTTGATGAGGACCTTCGTGCACGCACAGGCAGGAACCCACACCATGTCCTGTGCCGTGAAGATAATTGATGCCTTCCTGCCACATGGCATAGCGGGCGCAAGCGTCGAGTTGCGTGCCGCTGCAACCTTGCGGGAACTTGGCACGGGCCAGTCGGATGTGTCCTTTCAATACTAAGGTATAGTCGTGGCGTTCTTCCTCGTTCACCGGGCCGAGGGCGATGGTGCGGGTGATATCCGTCGTGCCGTCTTCGTATTGCGCGCCCGAGTCGAGCAGCAACAGTCCCTTCGGTAGGAGTTCCAAATCGGTTTCCGGAGTCGGTTCGTAATGGACTACGGCACCGTGGTGGGCATATCCGGCAATGGTGTCGAAACTGTTACCGCAGAACAAATCCTGTTCACTGCGCAGTTCCTCCAGTTTACGGCTGATGCTAAGCTCTGTCTGTCCTCCGGCCTGTACCGCCGGTGTGAGCCATTTCAGGAATTTCACCATGGCCACACCGTCGCGCAGCATGGCGCGGCGGTAGCCTTCCACCTCTGCCGGATGTTTTACGGCTTTGAGCAAGCCCACGGGGGATGCAGCGTCTACTACGGAACATGTTTCGGGCAGGCTGCGGCAGAGGGCGTAGTTTGTGGTTTGGCAGTCTGTCCATATCCGCTTGCCGTCAAAACGTGACAAATCGGGCAGGATGTCGGTATAGTTCCGTGTTTCCACGCCGCATTCCTTCAGATGGGCAGAAACCTCTTCCGTGAGTTTCACCTTATTTATATATAAGGTACAGCGGGAGGGGGTAATCCATGTGTAAGCTACGAATACGGGCGTACAATGTACGTCCGTGCCGCGCAGGTTCAACGTCCAGGCTATTTCGTCGAGGGCGGACAGAATCAGCCCGTCGGCTTGCCGCCCGGCCATGGCCTCGCGGATGAGTGCGAGTTTTTCGGTTATGCTACGGCCTGCGAAGGCGGGCGGTTGTATTCTGACCGGTGAATCGGGTAGAGCCGGACGGTTCTTCCACAGCGTGTCAGCCGGTTGGTCTGCTATTTCAAGGTGCAGTCCGCAATGCGTAAGCTCTTCCCTGACGGTGCGGATTTCGTCTGCGGAGTTGGTCCATGCGTCCATGCCCACGGCGCTTCCCGGCGGAAGAACCTCCGCCAGCCATTGCGTGACGGACGGCGTGCCCTCCAAACGTTCTTTCATCAAGCGGAACGGAGTGTCCTTCAGTTGTTCTTCCGCTGCGATAAAGTAGCGGGAGTCGGTCCACAGTGCGGCATCGTCCGATGTGACGACAGCCGTCCCGGCAGAACCGTTGAAGCCGGAAATCCATTCCCGTGTTTTCCAATACTCGGGAGGGTATTCGCTATGGTGCGGGTCTGTGCTGGGGAAAATATAGGCGGCCAATCCGTTTTTCCGTAAATGGAGCCTTAATTCGGCTACTCTTTTATTGATGTTTTTATTCATGATACTGTTTTGCCATTTGTGCATTACAAAAATATATTATTCTTGTTTAAGAAAAAAAATATTCCGCTTTTTAATTAGTAAGTCTGAACCTTTTTCTTTAATTTTGTGTGCGTAATAAAGAACTTCTAATTGTATCATATATAAAAAACAGAGTATGGAATTTTTGACGAATGACAAATTGGTGATTGTCGGTGCAGCCGGTATGATCGGTTCGAACATGGCACAGACTGCCCTGATGATGGGTTTGACTTCAAACTTGTGCTTGTATGACGTGTTCTCTCCCGAAGGCGTGGCAGAAGAAATGCGCCAGAGCGGTTTCGACAATGTGAACATCACGGCTACGACCAATGTGGCTGAGGCTTTCAAAGATGCCAAGTATATCATTTCTTCAGGTGGTGCTCCTCGTAAGCAGGGTATGACCCGTGAAGATTTGCTCAAGGGCAACTGCGAAATCGCAGAACAGCTCGGTAAGGATATCAAAGCCTATTGCCCCGATGTGAAGCATGTAGTCATCATCTTCAACCCGGCAGACTTGACCGGTTTGGTGACATTGCTTTATTCTGGTTTGAAGCCTTCTCAGGTGACGACTTTGGCTGGTTTGGATTCTACTCGTTTGCAGAGCGCGTTGGCCAAGAAGTTCGGCGTGTTGCAAAGCAAGGTGACAGGTTGTGCTACATACGGCGGTCACGGCGAGCAGATGGCTGTGTTCGGTTCGGCCGTGAAGGTTGACGGCAAGCCTTTGAACGACTTGATCGGAACAGATGCGTTTACGGCAGAAGAATGGGAAACCATGAAAGTGGACGTGACCAAGGGAGGCGCTAAGATAATCGAACTCCGCGGACGTTCTTCTTTCCAGAGTCCTTCTTATCTTTCAGTAGAAATGATTCGTGCGGCTATGGGTGGTGAGAAGTTCCGTTGGCCGGCCGGTACATACGTAAAGACAGACAAGTACGACCATATCATGATGGCGATGAATACGACCTTGGACGCAAACGGCTGTCATTATACGATGCCCGAAGGAACGGCCGAAGAAATTGCCAAATTGGATGCCAGCTACGCACACCTTTGCAAGATGCGCGACGAACTCGTGACATTGAATATTGTTCCTGCTATTTCAGAATGGAGCAAAATCAATCCGAATCTGTAATCGGTTGATGCCAATAAGGTTTAGAAGGTGCATATCTCGACGGGATATGCACCTTTTTTAAGGTTTGTGTCATAGAAAAAACGTGTTTTCTTTGTCGATTCAAAAAACATTGTTTAATTTTGCACCGCATTTTGCAAAAATAGTATTCATACATTATTATTAAAAACAAAAAAACATGATTGTAGTACCTGTAAAAGAAGGCGAGAACATCGAGAGAGCGCTGAAGAAATTCAAAAGAAAATTTGAAAAGACTGGTGTCGTAAAGGAATTGAGACGCAGACAACAGTTTGACAAACCTTCAGTGGTCAACAGACTCGCTAAAGAACGTGCGATTTACGTTCAGAAAATGCAACGTGTAGAAGAATAATTTAGCTGTTTTTCTTTGAACTTTCATTTTTATTTCCTATATTCGTTGTCGTAAAAGCAACGAGGTATGTGGACAGAAGCTTTTTTGGAATATTTGACGCTTGAACGGAATTATTCGTTGAGGACGGTCGAAGAATACCGCGACGATTTGAATGCGTTTGAATCGTATTATAAAAAGGTGGATTCCACATTGTCTTGGGAAACGATAGACGGAGATGTCGTGAGAGACTGGATGGTTTCGATGATGGAGGCAGGTCGTACGGCTACTACGGTTAACCGTAGATTAAGTGCCTTGCGTACGTTTTATCGGTATTTATTGAAACGGGATTGGATAAAAGCAGATCCTGTGAGAAATATACAAGGCCCCAAGAAGAAGAAACCATTGCCGGTGTTTCTAAAAGAGAGTGAAATGGATCGCCTGTTAGACGGTGAATTCTTCGGCAGTGATTTCTTAGGCAAAAGAGATAAGCTGATAGTGAATACGTTTTATGTGACGGGAATCCGCCTTTCTGAGTTGACAGGTCTGAATAATCAGGATGTGGATTTGTGGGGAGGCGTGATAAAAGTGACAGGGAAACGGAATAAGCAAAGGATTGTTCCTTTCGGTAGAGAACTGGAAACATTGCTCAGGACATATCTGGATGAGAAATCATCTTTAGGTGTGGAAGATGGGGGTGCGATGTTCGTGGACGAAAAGGGAGAGCGGCTTACGAATGTAAAGGTGCGGAATCTTGTGCGGCATTATTTAGGAATGGTGACTACGCAGAAGAAAAGGAGTCCGCACGTATTACGGCATACTTTTGCAACCTCGATGCTGAACCATCATGCAGATTTAGAATCTTTAAAAGAGTTGTTGGGGCATGAGAGTATTTCTACTACGGAGATCTACACGCACACAACTTTTGAGGAATTAAAAGAAATGTATAACCAGGCTCATCCAAGAGCTTAAAAAGACAAGACTATGGAAGTAAAAATTCAGGCAATTCATTTTGATGCCACAGAGAAACTCCAAGAGTTTATCGAGAAGAAAGTAGCAAAGTTCGGAAAATTTAGCGAAGAAATAAGAAAGGTAGAGGTGTCATTAAAGGTCGTAAAGCCCGAAACCTCCATGAATAAAGAGGCATCCATCAAGGTTTTGGCCTCGACAGGAGAGTTTTTCGCGGAGAAAGTTTGCGACACATTTGAAGAAGCAGTAGATGTTTGTTTGGATGCATTGGTACGCCAATTGTCCAAATATAAGGAAAAACAAAGAGATCATTAAAAAAAAAGAGATTTTTATTTGTGATTTCAAAAAATAGACTTAACTTTGCAGCCGTTTAAGGCATGTCGTTAGATGTGTAGGCTGCAAACGCCTCTTTAGCTCAGTTGGCCAGAGCACGTGATTTGTAATCTCGGGGTCGTTGGTTCGAATCCGACAAGAGGC